>QWCY01000695.1_pt1 | contig 53285 bp, 55 predicted proteins | sample 1972631 | NCBI WGS metagenome assembly QWCY01 (sample SAMN09866696, study PRJNA288562) | Human gut metagenome isolate pre1_stool, whole genome shotgun sequencing... | isolation source: gut | host: Homo sapiens | place: USA: California
AACAAGTACCTCAGCGAGGGTAAATCCTTTATAGGAGCTTAAAGTACGCCCCCCCCCCGCGTTGATGAATTAAATAAATTTTTCATTATCGCTCCTTTCTTAACTATATAAGATTATACCAATTTTTTAGTATAATTTCAATTGAAAAATTAATTTTTCCTTAAGGAAATTAATTTTCTTTAAAATTCGGTATATAAATATAATTGTAATAAAGTTTAGTAGAAGAAAGGGGATTATATTATGTTAAAACCATTAGGTGACAGAATTGTTATTAAAGTTATCGAAGATACGGAACAAACTTCAGGCGGAATTTTTATTCCCGACAGTGCTAAAGAAAAGCCTCAAAAAGGTGAAGTTGTAGCTGTAGGCCTCGGAAAACTTAACGATAAAGGCGAAAGAGAACCTATGGATGTTAAAGTTGGCGATACTGTTCTTTATGCTAAATATGCTGGAACAGATATTAAAATGGACGGTGTAGAATATAAAATTTTATCAATCAAAGATGCATTGGCAATTATTGAGTAATTTTTATATAGGAGAAATAGAAAATGGCAAAACGTATAGTATTTAATGAAGAAGCAAGAAAATCACTTCTTAAAGGTATAGATGCAGTAGCAGATGCTGTTAAAGTTACATTAGGACCAAAAGGAAGAAATGTTATTTTAGAAAAAAAATACGGAGCTCCTCAAATAGTTAACGATGGTGTTACTATTGCTAAAGAAATTGAGCTTAAAGACGGTCTTGAAAATGCAGGAGCTCAATTATTAAAAGAAGTATCATCAAAAACAAATGATGTTGCAGGTGACGGTACAACAACAGCATCAGTTTTAGCTCAAGCAATTGTCAGAGAAGGCTTGAAAAACTTAACAGCAGGTGCAAACCCGATGTCTATGAAACGCGGTATTGACAAAGCCGTAGAAGTTTCTGTAAAAGAAATTAAAGATATGTCAAGACCTGTTAATACAAAAGAAGAAATCGCGCAAGTTGCAGCTATTTCGGCAGGCAACAATAAAGAAATCGGCGAACTTATTGCAGAAGCAATGGAAAAAGTCGGCCACGACGGTGTTATTACTGTTGAAGAAAGCAAATCTTTCGGAACTAACTTAAAAGTTGTAGAAGGTATGCAATTCGACAAAGGTTACTTATCACCTTACTTTGTAACAGATGCAGAAAGAATGGAAGCTGTATTGGATGATGCTTATGTATTCTGCTGCAACAAGAAAATTAACCTTATATCAGATATGGTTCCTCTTTTGGAACAGGTTGCACGCGACGGCAAATCTTTATTGTTAATCGCAGAAGATGTTGAAGGAGAAGCTCTTGCAACTCTGGTTGTTAATACAATGAGAAAAGTTTTAAGAGCAGTTGCCGTTAAAGCTCCGGGATTTGGCGACAGAAGAAAAGCAATGTTAGAAGATATTGCAATTCTTACAGGCGGAGAAATGTTTACTGAAGAATTAGGCATCAAGCTTGAAAATGTTACAACTCAAATGTTAGGTAAAGCAAAACGCGTTACCGTAACTAAAGATGAAACAACTATTGTTGTAGGTGATGAAACAAAACAAGCAGTTCAAGACAGAGTTCGTTTAATCAGAAAACAAATTGAAGCTTCTGACAGCGAATACGATAAAGAAAAATTACAAGAACGTGTTGCAAAACTTTCAGGCGGCGTTGCGGTCATCGAAGTGGGTGCAGCATCTGAAGTTGAATTAAAAGAGAGAAAATTAAGAATTGAAGATGCACTTAATGCAACAAGAGCGGCTAACGAAGAAGGTATTGTACCGGGCGGCGGCGTTGCATTGGTAAGAGTTCAACAAAAACTTTCTAAACTTGTAGACTCAACAAACTTCTCGTCTGATGATGAAAAAATCGGCTTTAAAATTTTAACAGCAGCTCTGGATGTTCCTTTAAGAGCAATTGCTCACAATGCAGGAGCTAAAGCCGATGTAGTTGTTGATACAGTGACATCTCACGAAGCAGCTTACGGTTATGATGCATTAAATGACGAATATGTTGATATGTTTAAATCAGGTATCGTAGATCCTGCAAAAGTTACAAGATCAGCATTACAAAATGCCGCATCAGTAGGTTCAATGTTATTGACAACAGAAGCTGCTATAGTAGACATTCCGGAAGAAAAACCTGAACCTGCAATGCCCGCAGGAATGGGCGGTATGGGCGGAATGATGTAATCTGCTTTTTTTATTATTGTAAAAGGGTCAGGTAATTTTTTACCTGACCCTTTTATTAAAAGGGACTTTTGATATCCTGTACCAAAGTGTGGTATTCTTGAACATATCTAAGGTCAAATGCATCTTTTATTTCTATTTTCGAAAGTTTATTATTTCTAATTAAATCTTCAACTTGCTTTTTTGTTAAGTTTTGTCCATTATCTCCTTTAAAAATATCAGATTCATCATATCCGCCTCTTTCACAGTAGAATAAAAGATTACCGTTTGAATTGTAAACAGCAGCACCATCCTGCTTAGAAACTTCTGATAAAAACTCATTTATGCCGCCGGAATAATTAAAATCTGCTTCAGATAAGTCCAACGTTTGAACATTATTCAGATAGTCATCATAAGTACGAATTTTCCCAAAATTGCATCTGTCACCAAATAAGCCATTGTCGGTTTCAAATGAAATCGGTTCTCCGTTACTGTTATATACGGAAATATCACCGTTATTTTGATTTTTTACTGTTATATTGCCGTTAGCATCTTTAGACGCTATGTATCCAATTGAGTATTCAATATTTTGAAGATTTCCGTCAATAACCTCCAAACTTGTATTAGCCTTTGTAAACGTATAAGATTGTCCTGTTTTCAAAGATTTAATATCCGCCAATACCTGATCAGCAGGCTGCTGTTTAGAAGGTTCTGCAATATTATCGCTGGTATTTTGAGAAAGTTTTACATCATTTATCGGCTCTTGTGTTTTGGAAATACCTTTGTTATCAGCTTTTAGTGCCCCCCCCCCGATGCATCGTCGGGGATGAATTCTTCTCCGATTTTAAATGTTGCTGAGTCAGCAAAATAAGTCTTTCCGTCTTTCTGATAAACAGGAATTTGTTCACCATTGTACATTATATTATTTAATGTGTAACCGTTGTTTTCTGCCGATGTAATATTATCATTTGCTCTTTCACCAAATACTTTTTCAGCATATTTGGTTCGTTCTTCATCTGTAAGTACCGAATTCCCATCCTCATTAGCATTTGTTATAAAAGCTTTTAATTCTGCTTCGGTAATGTCTCCGCTTTCATCTGTGTCAAAAACTGTAAAGCTTAAATCTGACATTGCACGCAGGTTAGCCATTTCATCGTCTGTTAATTTTCTGCCAAGCTGTTTTTCCGCAGAGGCAAGCTCGTAATTAAACATATCATCCGTACTGATATTGCCTTGCTTATCTCCATATTTATTATTTATTAAGTTCATTTGAGATTTTGCAAGTTTTGCGGCATCTCCGATTTCTGCCTGACCTGTTGTGTTAAAAGAGTTATCAAAAGCTTCGGCAAGTTTGGTATCATTTGCTTTATATTCTGCCATATATGCTCTTAATTGTGATGAATCCATAACTTTACCGTCTTTTTTAATAACTATTGAGGATTCTCCTCCGATAGTAACGTATTCTGCCTTTAAATCTGCAGGGATTTCATCATTTTCACCAAGACCCAGCATTGTTTTTACATCTGCATTAAACTTGCTTTCAGTTACATATTTGTTTTTACCCATTGTAGAAACGGTAACCAAATTTTCACCTAAAGTTGTTTTTCCTGTTTGTTCATCAGTAACTACAAGTTTTCTTACTTTATTACCGTTTTCATCTTCATAGATACCGATTTGAGACTTTTTACCGTTGACTTCGCGTTCCAAAACTTTTGTTTCAGGAGGGAAATCCCCTGAAATATATTTATTTTTTCCGAAAGTTTTAGTTGCGGCTAATGTGTCTCCGAGAGTTCCGTCCTCATTTATTTCTCTTCTGACTTTTTGTCCGTTAATTTCAACTACAGCAATATCTTGTTTTTCACCATTAACAGAACGTTCTATTATTTTGCCGCCGAGATTGTCAACCATACTTTCTGTTGCAGCCCTTTTTGCGGCATCAGGCAGCTCTATTGTATCGGGGATATCTGCCCCCCCCCCGAGCGGCTGTGGTTTGGCATCCAAAGGAGAAGGCGAAGGGCCTTCATTTGGTTTAGGTTCTGCTGATTTACCAGTCAGCATTTGGACAATTTTATTCCATGAAGAATCATTAATTTCAACTGTACCCTGTTGAACAACAAAGTTACTTTTCCAGTTTGATTGCTGATTTATGGTTTTAACATCGCGCCCGCCTGTAAATATACTTTTTTGTTTATCACCCGTATTTGAAGCATTATGCTTATCAATCTGAGATTGGGCATTAGAAACCTCAGTCATAACATTTTGCCATGTTGAAAGATTGATCTTTTTCAAATCATCTTTTGATAAACCGAGTTTTGAAGCAATAGCTTGTGTTACGCCCTGTCCTGCACCAATGTTAATACTTACCATAAAGCTCCTCTAAATTACGTTATATTAATATAAACGGAAGTAAAAAGAGGCAATTTCAAGGAAAGCTAATTTCGTTACAAAAGTTAACTAAATAAAACGCTTGATAAATATCTCTCTCCGGTGTCGGGTAAAATCGGAACAATTAATTTATTTTCGTTATCACGCATTTTAGAAAATTCCAGTGCTGCAAACATGGCTGCTCCCGATGAAATTCCGCATAATATTCCCTCATGAGAAGCAAGTTTTCTTGCAGTTTCTACTGCATCAATATCACCTACAGGATAAATTATATCAACAAATTCTCTTTTAAAATTTCTCGGAATAAAATTAGCACCTATTCCCTGAATAGCATGGGAGCCTGCCGCCTTACCGGCTAAAACCTGAGAGCGAAACGGCTCAACCGCTATAATTTTTATATTAGAATTTTTTTCCTTTAATCTTTTTCCTATTCCTGAAATTGTGCCTCCTGTGCCAACGCCTGCAATAACAATATCAACTTTACCGTCAGTATCATTCCATATTTCTTCGGCAGTTGTTTTTTCATGGATTTCAGGGTTAGACGGGTTATTAAACTGCATAGGAATAAAAGAATCAGGAATTTGTTCTTTAAGCTCCATAGCTTTATCAACAGCTCCTTTCATTCCCTGTGCACCGTCAGTTAAAATAAGTTCGGCACCAAAAGCCTGCAGCAGTTTTCTGCGTTCCAAACTCATTGTTTCGGGCATTGTCAGAATCATCTTATACCCTTTAACGGCACAAACCATGGCAAGACCTATACCGGTATTCCCGCTTGTAGGTTCAATGACAACGGCACCCGGAGTTAAAAGTCCCTTGTTTTCAGCATCTTCAATCATGTTCAATGCGGGGCGATCTTTTATTGACCCTCCGGGATTAAAACTTTCCAATTTTGCCGCAACCGTTGCAAATCCGTCTTCATTCAGTTTGTTTATTTTTACAAGCGGCGTTCTGCCTATTAAGTTTAAGATATTTTCAGCTATTTCCATTTAACAACTCCCATTTTAATATTATAAAAGGGCTGATTAAAAATCAACCCTTTCAATTTAACTATTTAGAAGCCGGAGCCGGAGGTTCGGGAAACGGACCTTCAGGTCTGGGACCGGGACCTTCCGGGCCAAATCCTGGACGCGGTCCGTCAAAATGCGGATGTCCGCCTTTTTTATGTCTTTTTTCAAAATTTTTGCGGCCCTCTTCTTTCATTTTTCTTAATTCTTTTAATTGTTTTTTAGTAAGAATTGCTTCAAATTCCTGCATGTTTTGCATACGTAGCTCATGTGCCGCACGTTTCAAAGCTCTGATTTCTTTATGAAGTTCTGCAAGTTTTTCCTGCTGCATTTCGACTGCCATTCTGGAACGTTTCACAGCATCTGCTTCCATACGTTTTTCTTTTAATTTTTCCATAATCGGCTTCATTTGTTCATGACCTTTTTGGCGGATTTGTTCTGCCTTGGCTTTTTGTTCGTCTGTTAATTTCAGGCGTTTTTCAAAAGCTTCCTGACGTTTTTTAAATTCAGGGTTCATCGGAGGCTTTTTGCAATGAGGGACAGCCGGTGCAGCAACAGCAGGCGCTGCCGGTTCAACAGCTTTTTGAGCCGCATTTTCTTCCGCATAGCACATTGCGGTTGAAGCAAATACCAGTACACTAGCCATAATTAAAGATTTTTTTAACATAACTCATAATCCTTTCTTTTTTTTATAGTAAATCCTTAAGCAAAACTGCTAATTCTTTTTTTGCATTGTATAATCTTGATTTTATCGTCCCGACGGGACATTTAAGTTTATATGCAGCATCTTCATATGAATAGCCGTATATTTCGCATAACATTACTGTTTGTTTAAATTTTGGTTTCAGAGAATTTACGGCATCTAATATTCTCTTTTGCCTGTCATTACTTATTAATTTAAGTTCGGGAGATTCTTTTTTATCTTTTAGAGAATTGATTATTTCTTCGTCAGAAGTCAAATAACCCTGATTTCTTTTTTGAACCGATTTCAAATAATCTTTTGAAACATTTTTTGCAATTGTATTTATCCAGCTTTTAAACGCGCCTTGTTCTTTGTATTTGTCTGCATTTTTCAAAACCTTCATATACACTTCTTGCTCTAAATCTTCATTTGTTTCTTTTGTAATAAGTCTTATAATACTTCTTACATTATTTTGATTGCTTCTTATAAGCTGTTTAAAATCCATTAATTATTCCACCATTAATAACCCGTACGAATCAACGGGAAATCCGTAATCATCCGCACTCAGTGTTGTTCCGTACTTAATAATATCCGAAACATCAGAGTTTAAGTTTACTACACCTAAAGCAGTTCCGCTGAATAAAATTGCAAATACTGCACAAGCCATTTTTAATCTCGCGGCTTTTTTCCTCTGATTTCTATAATAAGGTTTGACTTCATCAAGTAAATCTGAAACCTTATCCATTAACAATTGTTCTTGAGCACAATCCTGACATGTTTCAACATGTTTTTTCAGATTTTCATCGTTACCGAAAGTAAATAATGCTTCATATTTAGTACATTTTTTTACCATTTTTTTACCTCTATACTAATATAACGATAACAAAACAAAAAAGTTCATTTGATAAAAAAATTTCTTCGTAATATTATAACATATGTTAAAAACACTAGCAAAAAATATTTTTTTTGATTTTTAAATTAACCGGAAAAAATCATGGCATTAACAGAGTTAATAAAAAAGACTTGTAAATCACTGGGCGAAAATAACAAACCAACTTATGTCGTAATGGCAATTGCGGCTGTTAAAGGTATTTGCCGCCCGATGTTTACAATGATGGATAAGACCGAAAATCCGGAAACTAAAAAATATACAGCATTAAGGGAAGGCTTGACAGAAGTAATTGCAATTCCCGCATACTGGGCATGCGGAGAGATTGCAGGGAAATTTGCAAAAAAAGCTTTTAACAGTGATGCGGCACTAGCAGGCAGAGCAGAAAAAAATCTTATGTTTATAGGCGTTTGTACTGCTGCTTTATTTGTAATCCCTGCATTATGTTCGGCAGCAATAAAACCTATTATGGATAAAATGGGCTTAAAAGCTCCTAAGAGCCATGACAAAGATATTAAACAACCGGATACTCCAACTGTTATACCGCCTGCACAATTAAATGCGCAAACGGCAAAACTTAATACTTATCCGAGAATGAGTACATTTACAAGCAGACCTCAAATTGGTCTGAGGGTAGGCGGATTATGATAGGAGCTGTAAAAAGTCTGGTAACAAGCTCACAGCTTGCAAATATAGCACAAAACACAACGCAGTCTGTTGCGATTGAAACAACTTTAAAATCAATCGGCAGACCCGGATTTATATTAATAGATAAAGATATTGATTCTGACACAAAACAGTATGCTGCAGCTAAAGAATTTCTGTATCAGGCAACATGTCTGGCTGTATATATGGCTTTAATCGTGCCGGTATTCAAAAAAGGCGGATTTAAAATTGCCAAAAATCACATATTTAAAAATACTGAAGGATTTGAACATTTCAAAGACGTAAAAGAATACATGCATTACAGAAAACTTGCAGATAATCCTTCCTTAAACAACAGACTTAAAACTCTTGAAAAAGAAAAGCTTACAGATAAAACTAAAATTAAAGACAAGTATAACGGTACATTACTGGCAGAACTTAATAAAGAAAAACCCGAAAAGTTTGCCTATGTAAAAGGTGCCGTTGAATTAAGCAATATTATCGGATCGGTTCTTGGCTTGGCAATTCTTGCGCCGCAGGTAAGCCATGCTTTCATTCACCCTGCACTCAGATTTTTAGGACTTGAGGACAAAAAGGCGAAAGAAGCACAGCAGACTGCGAAGCTTGATACAAAAGCTTAATAACTCATTTCCCAATTATCATTTAAAATTTTACCGAAACAACCGTACATATCTGATTTACATGAACGTGAATAGAGATTTTCTCTTTCCTCTTTTGTTAAAGGCGCAGATGTTCCTGCTCCGTCATCAAGCAATCCATTTTTAAATACGCCTATAGTAAATATATCACGACCAAAAATATTCGGACCGGCTTTTCCATTTATATCAACCACAAAATTGCCTATCTTATCTCCAGAAGGAGTATACCAGAAACGGACAGCAGCCCCGCTTGCTATAACATAGGAAGTTGAAACCTGAAAATTAGTAGTCGATTTACCGCCATTTAAAGTTTTATATGAAGCGGCATCTTCAAAACAAGGAGTTAATGCATTTTCACAAGTTTGAATAGTTTTAAAATATGAACTTACGAACTCATTACAGGCAGCTTCGGAATTTAGCCCGGCTTCTGTTAAATTTACGGCATTTTTATCGTTCTGATATTGCATAAGTGCCTGCTGCAACTCATTATACACTTTATGCAACTGTGTAACATAAGTCTTACGCTGATGATTTTGCATTAATGTAGGAACCGTCATTGCGGATACTACACCGATTATACCCAGAGTTACCAAAACTTCTGCGAGGGTAAAACCTTTATTGGAGCTTAAAGTACGCCCCCCCCCCGCGTGACGAAATTAAATAATTTTTTCATAATTGCTCCTTTCTTTTACTGGCAATATTTATGCTTACCCGAATGTGGCGGGTACAGCGGTTACGCTGGCTGCTAATTTCTTGACTATATTTATTTTAACGTATTTTAGTTAAATATTCAATAGAACGTTGTGAAATAAGTTCAGCTTTTAATTTTTTATTTTTTCTTTCCTTCTTAGGAAGCTCTACAGGAGAAACAATTCCCCAATTTGAATTTATCGGTTGAAATTTTTCATGATTTTCGTCGCTTATATACTGTGTCAATGCGCCAAGCATAGTTTCTTTAGGGAGTATTAGCAAATCTTCTCCGTTAATTAATCGTGCCATATTTATTCCTGCCAGCATGCCTGTTGCGATTGATTCCGTATAGCCTTCAGTACCCGTAAGCTGACCTGCAAAAAATAAATCTTTACGTTTTCTTGTTTGCAAAGAAGCATTCAAAATCTTTGGGGAATTTATAAATGTGTTTCTATGCATTACGCCATATCTTACAATATTGACATTTTCTAAACCGGGAATTGCCTGCAGCAACTCTTTTTGAGCACCCCATTTTAAGTTTGTCTGAAAACCTACTAAATTAAATAATGTTTTTGCAGAGTTATCCTGACGAAGCTGAACAACCGCATAATTTTTTTCACCTGTTCTTTTATCAACAAGCCCTACAGGTTTCATAGGTCCAAATCTTAATGTATCAACTCCGCGCGAAGCCAGAACTTCAATAGGCAAACAGCTTTCAAAAAATTTTGCATTTTTTTCAAATTCTTTTAATTCAATTTTAGGAGCATTTATCAGAATATTATAAAAATTCTCATATTCTTCTTTATTCATAGGACAATTTATATATGATGCCTCACCTTTATCGTATCTGCTTGCCCAAAAAGCTTTGTCAAAATTTATACTGTCTTTTTCCACAATAGGTGCTATAGCATCAAAAAAATGTAAATGCTCACTCTGTGTAAATTCTTTTATAGAAACAGCAAGGTTTTCCGAAGTCAAAGGACCGGAAGCCATTATAGTATATCCTTCGGGAATTTTTTTTACTTCTTCTTTTATAATATTTATGTTTTCATCTGTCTGAATTTTTTTTGTTACGGTTTCCGAAAAAAGCTCCCTGTCAATCGCAAGAGCATTGCCTGCAGGGACAGCGCACTCACGGGCAATTTTAATTAACTCGCCTCCGAGAAGTTCCATTTCTTTTTTAAGCAGCCCGGAAGCATTCGAACAATCCGACGCCCCTAAACTGTTTGAACAAACAAATTCCGCAAACTTATTAGTTTTATGTGCTCCTGTATTTTTTTCAGGACGCATTTCATACAAATTTACTTTTAATCCTCTTTTTGAAAGCTGTAAAGCAGCCTCTGATCCAGCCAAACCGGCACCGATTATATTAATTTCCATAAAAAAAGTTTATATCGGACAAAAATTAGTGTCAATTTTATAGACAATCGGGTGATTTTTTATCTATCATTAGAGTTTATTACAAATTTGTAAAATTATTATTATATTTGTAGTAAAAAACTTGCAACTTTAAACAATATTAAGTATAATGAATACACTTAATACATTTATGACCTTTTGTTAATTGTTAATTTTCTTAAAAATTCACTCACAAAAAAGCAATAAGTGTAAAAGACAAGTTTTTTAAATATATGTGTAGTTATGAAAATTTAAAGTAGGGACATGTCAGTAAAAGCAATAAATTCATCAACAAGTGTTACCAAACACAACAGTCTTAATGACCGTCAAAAATTAAACAATCAGCAATCTTTTACAGGAAGTTTTAACCCTGTTGTAACCTTAATGGATGCAATTGATCAAGGCGGGTTTGCGGCATCATTTATTGCTCAAGACGGTATCGGTATGGTTGCCCCGAGAATTTACGAAGGGTTGAACCGAAACAGAAAGCAGGATGAAAACGGTAAAAAGACAGGTCCTTTAAACTGGGAATTTGCGAGACGCGAAGGCATTCGTGAAATATTAAGCGGTCCGAGCGCATTCTTAATACCGATGGGAATTCTCGCCATTTTGAAGAAAACATCGGGAACTGCTAATAACGTTCATGTAAGTCATATTGAAGCTTTAGGTCAAAACTTTGCGGAATATGCCTCTAAAAATCCCGAGCAGCTTAAAGATGCTGCAGCTTTCAAAAAGGGATATTATGCTCAAGTTTTTGAAAATGTTCTTCATCATTCTACAGATAAAAATCTTACAGGAGATGAGCTAAAACAAACAGCGCAGTCAATTGCAGATAAACTTGTAGAAGTTGAAACTAAACGCGCTAATAAAGATAAAGATGGAGCAAAAAAACTATTAGAAAATATTGTTAATAAATATATGCAGATTCGTAAACAACATGCTGCACCTTCCAGCAATGAGCTGGCTGTAATTATGCATGTAAACGGAAAAGACAAACCTCTTGGGACAAATATTAAAACATTAGTACAAAGTTTGACTGATTACAGCAAAGATGCATTAGAAAAGGTAAATAAGCATCTTGAAAAAAATGCAAACGGCAGTATTGATGAATATATCAAAAAATTCAATACTCACAGAGCAGGTACAAGAGTTATTTCAAATCTCGGGATGTGGGCTGCTGTTGTCGGTTTCTATACTTTAATTCCCAAATTATATAATCTGGGCCTTAAACATGATCCGGGATTAAAAGGTCTGGTGGATGAAGGTGCAGAAAACGCGGCAAATAAACCTGATGAGAAGAAAGAAGACACAAAAACTCCAGAAAATAAAGATAAAAATGTAGCTTTCACAGGAGGACTTTTCTCTAAAACAGGTGAAGCTGCTATGAAAAACGGCGGCATCGGAAAAATATTAAAGAATTTCGAATTCAACGGTGCATCAATGTCAGTTCCTGCAATGCTTACTTTATTGTTCGGTTTCTGCCTGCCGCCGAGATATATAAATGCAAAAAGCGATAAAGAACGTAAAGAAATCCTTGTTCGCGATATTTCAAGCTTTACAGCTATATTATTCGGAGCTAAAGCTCTATCAAGAGGATTTTCTGATGTATTTGCTAATGCTTCAGGATTTGCCTTAAACGTCAAGCCTGAAAATCATAACAAAAACTTATGGAATAAATTCAAAAATTACTTCACTGCAGGTTCAGGTGTTGAAGTATTAACAAGTGAACAAATCGTATCTAAATACAGTAATATCGGAGAATATAAAGACGGTATTAACGGCTTCTTTAACTTCCTGCAGGAAAACGGCGGAAATGTTAAGAAAGTATTGCTTAATGTCGACCAAACAGTTAAAGAAAATGCTGAACAAATTATGAATAAATTCAATGGTAAATCTCTTAAAGATGCCACAATTAAAGATATTCATGAAGCATTTGAAAAAGCTAAAGGTACTGATGCTCTTGAAAATATTTACACAGTATTCTCCAAAGCTGACAACAAATTCGTTAACAGAGCAAAAACATTCAACAGTGCATTCGGATTTGCTTCCACACTTATACTTGTTCCTGCATTTATGATGTGGCTTGCAAGATACTGTGAAAACATGACTAAAAAAGCTATTGCTAAAGAAAAAGAAGAAAAAGATAAAGTTGCTGCTGTAAATACAGTTGCATCTGCTGCTCCTCAGCCTGCCGCAACAACAGCTAATACTACAGCAATAGCAAATACTTCAACAGTTTCAGAATCTCCGATTATTGCTACAAACAAGCCTTCAATGGCAGGTTTTCTAAATAAATAGTATTAAAAAATCCCGCATCTGCGGGATTTTTTAATAGTTCATTTCCCAGTTGTCATTTAAAATTTTACCGAAACACCCTTTAAAGTCTGAGCTTGATTTACATTTAGTATATTTTTCTTCTCTTAGCGTTGAAGCATTACTTGCAACTGTACATTCTTTCATTGTATTACAAGATGGAGCAACACCCTCCTCATCAATTGTCCCGTCTTCATAATACATAACGACATAAGCATCTCTTCCCGCAATATTCGGTCCTTTTAATCCGTTAATATCAATAAAAATATGACCGTATTTTATTCCGTTAACTTTGTCATTATGAAATGCCTCAATACATACAGAGGCACCGCTGCCAAGTACACCACAATTCGCATCAGGCCACCAGTTATTTGCCAAAGTAACACCATTAAGGTTTTTATATTTTGCATCATAAACACAAGGTTCTTCAAGCGTGTCACAAACAGTTACCGTCTTGAAATATGTTTTTAAAAAATTATTTACGGCAGTTTGATCACTTAATCCAGCTTCCAAAAGAGTTAAAGCATTATTATCATTTTTAAATTGCAGAAAAGCCTGATTAAGTTCGTTATAAACTTTATGTAACTGTGTAACATAAGTTTTACGCTGATGATTTTGCATCAATGTTGGAACAGTCATTGCGGATACCACACCGATTATGCCCAAAGTTACCAACACCTCTGCTAAAGTAAACCCCAAGCGTGCCGATTGACCCGACACTAATGTTTTGAATGAACTTTCAAAACAAAGACAGGAAGCTAAAAAACGCCCCCCCCCCGAACTTTCTGATTACAAAACTTCTTCATAAAATTACTCCTTTCATCAAAGAACGCTTATAACACTTCTTATTATAAACGTTCTTTGATATTTTTTCAAGATTTGATTAATAAGTCATCTCCCAATTATCATTTAAAATTTTGCCGAAGCATCCCCACCACCAGCCTGCCTTATCATCATTCTCAATTGTGCAATAACTGTTATAGTTAATATCTCTTTGTTCTTTTGTGCATGGAGCATCTTCACATATATCATCGATAACCCCATTATTATACACCATAAGTGCAAATAAATCCCTGCCGACAATATTAGGACCTTTCTTCCCATTTGTATCCACATATAGCTCCATTACAGGATTTGTTACTACAGCCGCTATAGAAACTCCGCTTGCAAGTACATAATATCTGGAATTAGATGAGGAAGATAATTCACCTATAACAACACCGCTTATTTTTTTATATTCAGGCGCAAAGCAATCCTCCGGATTTGCACCACAATTTTGAACTATTTTAAAATATTTTTTTATAAAATCATCTATAGCATTAATATCATTTAGACCTGCTTCCTTTAAATTTATTGCATTATTATCAGTCATATATTGAATAGCCGCCTGTTGGAATTCGTTATATACTTTATGCAACTGCGTAACATAAGTCTTACGCTGATGATTTTGCATCAATGCTGGAACAGTCATTGCGGAAACAATTCCAATAATCCCTAATGTAACAAGTACCTCCGCCAGAGTAAAAGCGTGAGTAGAGCTTAGACTACGCCCCCCCCCCGCGTTGCTGAATTAAATAAATTTTTCATTATCGCTCCTTTCATACTATACTTTATAAGTATAAAATATTTTCAAAAATTTTTCAATATAAAAAAGAACCTCTTTCGAGGTTCTTTAATTAGTCTTTTATTAAAGCATTTATATCCGCAACCATTGCATCAGGATCAAACCCGTGAACCTTTGCGCCTGCTTCCAGATTTTCAAAATGAGCTGCTGCACACCCGATACATCCTAATCCGTATTTTTGAAACACTTCAATGCTTTCCGGGCATTGCTGTACAATATCCATAATGTTCATATCTTTAGTAATTTTACCAGCCATAGTATTTTCTCCTTATTTTGACTTTACACATTCTGTCATTAAAAACATTATACAATAAAAAAGAAGGATGTGTATTATTATGGAATTTCTGAAAAAATTATTTAAAGATGATGACAAGGTAATAGGGTTATGCAGTTTTAGAAAAAAAACGCCGAAAATTTATTCTTTTACGCCAAATTTCAGTGCTGCAAAACTAATTTATAATACAAATACAAAAAATAATTTTTTATTATCCTAAACAATATAACTTAGTACCTTTAGTAGGATCGCCCAACGCATTATGCTGTACAATACCATTTGGACGATTAGGATTAGCTTCGCCAAAATTAAAAGCATTTTTAGCAAAATTGTTTTCTGCTCTTGTTATATTATAAGGATTTGAAACTCCTTGAACAGGCTTTATTCCAAATAATTTCTGTATTGCCATATAATTACCCCATAATTTCCCTTATATATATAAAAAAATTTGAAGATAAAAATTGCCTTTATATTACAATATATTAAGCAAGTAAGTCCAAATGCCGTGCCTGAGTTTCACTTCCAACTACACGCGGATGGTTTAAATTATAATTTTCATTTGTCTGCTGAGTAAATAAGCCGGTATTAAAATGCTGAACAGCTTTATCTTGACGGTTATTATCAAAAAGATTAACCGCGTTAACCCTGAAAATATTATTCGGTTGTACTGCTTCAATTCCGTTCATAATTAATCCTTACAAATAATAAAAACTGAAAACATATATATTTTCAGTTTTTAAAAATATTGTAACAATCTTAACAAAGTCTATTACTGATCACTTTCATGATGATCATTATCTTTCATTAATTTTGCAAAATCTGAAGGCTTTATACTTTGGACAAATTTCTTAAATTCCTGAGCTTCTTCTTCGTCCTTTGCAGAATCCGTAGAAACAGAACCGTTTGAAATAACATTAGCCGTAACAAAAATAGGTGCATCTACTCTTATTGCAACCGCAATTGCATCAGACGGTCTGGAATCAATCTCTAAAACTTCTCCTTCATTATTTGTTAAAAATAAAGTCGCATAATATGTATCTTTTTCCACATCATTAATTTCAATTTTATCAAGCGTATAACCGGTTTTTTCAATAATATTAATAATCAAATCATGAGTCATTGGACGAGCGACAGACAAATTTTCAATTTTTCTGATAATCGCACTGGCTTCAGCCGATCCAATCCAAATAGGCAAAGCTTTTCTATTTTCTTTATCATGTAAAACAACTATCGGGGACCCTGTTCTTGTATCAAGAGCAATTCCCATAACTTTCATTTCAATCATATTTTTATACCTTTCAGTAGTAATATTGTAGCTTAATTGTTAAGTGTGGTCAAGAATAAATAGAATATAAAAAAGTTATTTACGTAAAAAAATATTTATGTTATGATAATAATATGCACATGTCGTAACATTGTGTTACGATTTAATTGAATAAAACTGGAGTAATGGCCGAGTGGCTGAAGGCGGCACCCTGCTAAGGTGTTATGTGGAGCAATCTGCATCTAGGGTTCAAATCCCTATTACTCCGTTTTTTAGTCCGCAAACTGAGAATTAGTGCAGATGAAATTTGAAAAACCGCCCTGTTTGGGCGGTTTTTGGCATGTAAAAATTTTAAGAGAATTTTTCTTATAGATTTTTCGCAACTTTTTAAACATTTCCTGCCCAAATTCTCTTTTTGATTTTTTCTAGGTGCAGATTTCTCATATTTATGATAAGTTAAATACTAAAAGGAGAATTTATATGAAAAAGTTTTTACTTTCTTGTGGTTTTGTTTTGACAATTATCTTCAGTGCTGCGAATATTTCGTTTGCAGATGAACTTGAATATTATGATATTAAACCTTCAAATGAACAACAAACCACTGTTAAGCGCTGCCCTTGTAAAAAATATTTTGTAGAGCATTTAGGACTTACTAAAGAACAGGTTAAGTTTTTTGACACAAATAGAAAAGCCCAGGAAAAAGAACTAAAGCCTGTTAATACTAAAATTCGAGAAAACTACAAGCAGATAAAAGAAATCAAAGTTTCCGACTTATCTGACGAGCAAAAAGCAGAAAAAATTGCCAAACTTAAAGAAGAGAATTCTAAATTAAAAGAAAAATCTGTAAATATAAAGGTTAAATACAATGAAAAGTTTGAAAAATCATTGACCGATGAGCAATTTAAAACTTTAAAACACATGAGAGAATTGAAAAAGCAGGGAAAATCATGCTGTCCTTGTGGTAAAAACCGCTATTACTAATCTAAATTTTCTAAAATTGTTTTAACCAATTTTTTATGCATATTATGCTTAAAGCCATTAGGATATTCCATATTAAACTCAATATTTAAAACGTTATTGTAGTCTTTAATCGGGTATCTCAAAGGCTTTTTGCATATGGCATAAATATTAGACTTATTTTCATTCCCTAAAACAGTTACTTCATGAAAATACTTATTCAATTCTTTAGACAAATTTTCTTTGGTTGTGAACCTTTGTTTGGTCCATACTCCATTTCTGAATGTTACACTAAAATTGTTATCATCCAAAAATTCAATATCTCTTTTTAAGTCTGTAGAATGTTTGCCTGATAGGGCTGAAATGATTTTTCCCTTACTTCGTGTTCCTAATATCAATTTCCCATTATTTTTCATAAGTGCATTGCAAGTTAGTAACACATTATGCAACATTTTCATTGATGTTATTGAATTCAAAACGCTGTCTAAAATTACAATATCATATAGACCATTTTCATTAATATCATTTTCAATTTCATCAATAAAATTAATAACTTGTTCAATATCGATTAAATTTGAACCGTTTTTTCGAATAAATGGCTCATACATAAAAATATTATAGTCTTTTTGTCTCAATTTCAAAGGGTAGGCACATTTTCCAGCACCAAAATCTAAAATTCTATCACATTTATTTATCATTGGTATAACATATTTTTCATAAGTTGAAGATTTAAAACATTTTTCACCCGCTAAACGATTCATTTGACAGAATGTTTGATTGTAATCTTTTATATTTAGATTGTCAAAATAGTATCTTCCGTAATTAAATCCAATATAATAATTAAAATCTTTGATTAATTCACTGCTCATTTTATAAACCAATAATGGCTTTTTGAGTACTTTACAAGCTATAGCATATTCAGAGTTTATCATAACATTACCATCTTCATCACATACTACACTGCCCCAAGTCCCATATTTAATAATTAATTTTCCAATTTCTTTAACAATAACAGGATTCAAATTTTTATTAAAATTGATATTTTTTGCATCAACAAAATGATAACCATTTGATAGATTTTCGATATTGCTCAACATAACAGTTGAAAGATTTGTTTCTATTGAATTGTGGAATAAATTAAACATGATTTCATCGGACTTTTCTATATCTTCAAGTTTAATCACTGGAACACATTCAATATTATTTTGCTATCGATACACCCATGTTAACTGCAGTATCAAATACATAGGATGCAAGTTGAGGTTTTTCAAGCTTATCGGCACCAGATGCTTTATAATAATTATTATAATAAATGTCTTTTACTTCATCATCAGTAATATACTTTACACTTCTTGTAGGTAATTCCTTTATTGGTTTCACCACCTAAATCATGCGGGTCATTAACATAACCGCCTTCACGCTGTAATACAAATTTTAGCATTTTGTCAAAATTTTGATCATTCATTTGATTTTCTCCTTGTTTGACTAATATACAAACACAAATTCATAGTTTGCAAACAAGATAAAATGAATTTAGTATTGCTCTTGTAAAGTATTTAAATATTGTCTTAGAATTAATGCTCTTTGTTTTACTAACTCTGTTCTCCAGCCTTCACAAAAATTTAGGTACATTGTTCCCTGTTTGTATGCTATTATAGTGTCAATCAGAGTAAACTCTTTTTTTATACTTCTCCCATGATGACTGAGAAATTTGCAAAATTTTATAATCTTGAGGATTTAAACTTTTTTTTAATTCGGCTAAGTTTTTGCGTATATCTTTTTCCCAAGATAGCTGAGCAATTTGAGCGCATCTATTCATTTCATAAGTATCTGATGTTTTTGAAATGCATTCCTGTTCAGCTGTATCTATAGGGTCTATAATTTCGGCTACTTCTTTTGCATTACATTCGCAGATAAACATAGTTAACAGTAAAACTATAAAAAAATATTTAACAAGATTTTTCATAAATTCATTTTACCATAAAAAAGTTTTACATAATTCAGCGCCTTTCAAATAAAAAAAGAGTAAGGCAGTAATTTTAATCCTAAAATTATCTTACCTTACTCTTTTTTATAATATTTAATTGTATATTATAATTATACCATTTACTTGCGAAATCCGTCAATATTAAATCGAATTTTCATTTTTTGAAATTTTACAGAAATTTTGTAAAAATTTTTTAATATAATTGTGTCCTAATGATACAAGAGGGGTAAATACTCTTGATATTATTGCGGTACAGAGCAATACTTGACATAGGATGATAAAATGGAATAAATCTTTCTTTCGGGTTTAAATCTACTTTTTTTCCGTTTTTAAGTTTAATTTTATTAAATAAAGGTTGCTAAACTGCAACATCATTTTGAAGATTCATTTGATTCATAGGGTTCCAGGCATCTTTCAGATTATTTTTTATAAGATTCTGGTAAAATTTTTCTTTAAATTCAAGTAAATCTAACTGTTTTTGCAGTTCTTCCATTTGATGCATTGCTTTTAGTTTGGTAGCTTGAATTATACCGTAACGCTCAGGAATTGTTGTATCACCGATTATACACAAATCTATATATCGTTTAATAGCTTTGTTTTCCGTTCCTACAGAACGAAGACACTTTACAATTTTTACCCAGGCTAAATCATCTTCCGAAAACAAACGTATATTATTTTTATCCCTCTTTACAAAAGGGAAAAAGCCGCTTTTTGCCCAGAACCTTAATGTATGTTCCGATACTTCCATTTTATCAGCAACTTCTTTTATTGTGTACATATCAGCTTCCTCCGAAAACATTATAACATAAAAAAACATTAATTGAGAGCGGCTCTAATGTTATTAATCTAAATTTCTTTTAAAGGTCCAGCTTGCCAGAGAAAGAGTAATAAACGCTATTATTAAGAGAGGTATAAGATTTATTATAACATCGGTTATGCCCATACCCTTTAAGAAAATTCCTCTTGTAAGCAGAATAAAAAATCTTATCGGATTTAAATAGGTTAAATACTGCAAAAATAGAGGCATATCTTCTACAGGAGAAATAAAGCCCGACAGAAGAATTGCAGGCATTTGAAAAGTTATAACTCCTAGAATTGCCTGCTGCTGTGTTTTACAAATTGAAGATATAAATAGTCCGACACCTACTATAGACAATAAAGATATAAATATTGAAATCAAAAATAATACAACAGATCCGGCAAACGGAACTTTAAAAGCTGTTACAACAATTAATGTCATAATACATGTTAACACCATAGCTATAACCATAGGCGGAACTGTCTTTCCAAGCAATATTTCAAAAGATGACAAAGGGCTTACTATAAGCTGGTCAAATGTCCCCATTTCACGTTCTCTTGCTATAGAAAGAGCTGTCAGAAGCAAAGTTATGACAAGAGCAAGTAAAGAAACTATTACTGTCAGAATATACCAACGGTATTCAAGATTAGGATTATACCAGTTTCTCACTGAAACATTTATTTGTGCCCCTTTTGAAGTATTTATCTCATTGTTGTAGTCCGAAACAATCTGTGAAGCATAACCTCCTGCAATAGAAGCTGAATTTGTTTGTCTGCCGTCTGTAATTATTAAAACACTTACGGGCTTTTCTGCTTTAATTGAGGAAGAAAAATCATTATTTATATAAAGTCCTATTTGAACCTTTTGATTATCAATTTTTTCCTTTAAATCTTTTTCATTTTCCACATAGTAAAATTTTCTAAATCTTGGGGATTGTTCAAAATGTGAAAGCAATTCTCTGGATTCAACCGATTTATCCCTGTCAATAACAACAGCATCAATATTTTTCACTTCCATTGTAATAGCATTTGCAAATACAAGAAGCTGAAGCAATGGCAGTCCGATAATTATTCCGCGGCTTTTCGGATCTTTCCAAATTGTGATAAATTCTTTTTTTATAAGCGCAAAAATACGTCTTAAACTCTCTCTTATCATTTTATCAGCCTCATATCAGTGTTATTATAAACAGCCATGAACAAAATAAGTCCGAGTATAGTAAGAAAAATCGAATTAATAATAACAATTTCCCAAACAGTTCCTGCCATAAACTCACTTTCAATAAAAGTTATAAAGTATCTTGGCGGCAAAATTCTTGTTAAATGCTGGAAAAACACCGGCATTGAATTAATCGGAAACATTAACCCTGATAAAAGAAGTGAAGGAAGGAAACCGATACCAAGAGAAACCTGGCTTGCAAGAAATTGATTTTTTAATTTTGAAGAAATTAAAAGCCCTATTCCGAGAGAAGTAAACAAGAATAAGCCGCTTACAGCGAAAAGAACAAACAGATTTCCGCGAAAGGGAATTTTAAAAACGGCTAAACACATAAATACATTAAATCCCATGGAAAGCATACCTAACACAAAATATGGAATGTACTTTCCCAATACTATGTGAATTTTTTTTACGCTTGTACTTAACAGTGCTTCCATAGTCCCGCGCTCCCACTCTCTGGCAACAACAAGTGCTGTCAAAAGTATTCCTATCAGGGTCATAGTAACAGCCAGAGAACCTGGAAGGATAAAATAATGGCTGTTTAAATCCTGATTATACCAAACACGAATTTCCGGAGTTATAACTTGAGGCTTTGCAAGCCTTGAATATCTGCCGGTCATTAACCATTGATTAACAATCTGCATTGAATAATTTTGAACATAATTGGCAGTATTAACCTCCGAACCGTCAGTAATAATTATTAAATCAGCACTTTGCCCTTTAGAAATTTTCCTTGAAAAATCATTAGGAATAATAACTGCACCTTTCAGTTGTGAACGAACAATACCTTTAGCAATGTCATTTTCATTGTCATATACTATTGAATTTATATATTTACTGTGTCCGAAAGATTTTATCAGAGTAGAAATTTCAGGATTTGCATCATCATTTTTAATCCCTATTTTAACCTTTACTGTATCCAGATTTATTCCGTACATGTAAATAAGAATTGAAATCAATGGAAGAACAAAAGCTATTATAATACTGCTCGGATCTCTGATTATTTGCAAAAATTCTTTTTTTATTAAGGCCTGTAAAATCTTCACTCTTTTTCACTCTCCTTAATCAGTTTTATAAAAGTATCTTCCATGTTATCGGCGCCGGCCTTTTGTTTTAAATCGGCAGGTGTACCTATAGCAATAGCTTCACCTTTATAGAAAAGACTTATTCTGTCACAGTATTCCGCCTCGTCCATAAAGTGAGTTGTAACTAAAATAGTTACACCCTTCTTTGCCAGTGATGTTATATGGTTCCAAAAATCGCGTCTTGTTATGACATCAACTCCTGAGGTCGGTTCATCCAAAAACAAAATCGGCGGGTTATGAATAAGCGCACAAGCCATTGAAAGCCTTTGCTTAAATCCCAGAGGCAGATCTTCCGATTTTTGCTCCTGAATATCCCTAAAACCGAAAACATTTATTATTTCTTCAACACGCTTTTTTCTTTCGGAAAATTCTATACCGTAAGCAGCTGCAAAAAATTCCAAATTCTGCCTTACGGTCAAACTCCCGTAAAGCGAAAACTTTTGAGCCATGTAACCTAAATTTGCACGGGCTTTTTCAGGATTTTGAATAATATCAACTCCCATAAGTCTTGCAGTCCCGCTTGTCGGCTTTGCAAGTCCGCACATCATTTTAAATGATGTTGATTTTCCTGCTCCGTTAGGACCTAAAAGTCCGAAAATTTCTCCTCTGCGGATACAAAAAGTATTATTTTTAACCGCATAAAAACTGCCATACTTTTTTTCAAGTTTATCAGCTTCAACAGTACATTCAATATCTGTTTTATGAGGCACATAGCTTTCGGCAATCAAAGATTTCTCTTTTTTATATCCGCCCATAAGTTCAATAACTTTATTTTCGAATTCCTGAGGAGTTTCAGCAAGTTCATGCGGATTTCCGTTATAAATTACCTGTCCTTTATCGAGAACAACTGCCGTGTCAAAACTGTGCGCTTCGTCAAGATATGCGGTAGACCAGAGGACAGTTGTTTCAGGAGTAATCAAATCACGCACCATTTTCATCAAATCACGTCTTGAAATAGGGTCTACACCGACAGAAGGCTCATCCAGAACCAGAAAATCCGGTGAACCCAAAAGGGTGCAGGCAAGACCCAATTTTTGTTTCATACCGCCTGATAAAGCTCCTGCAAGTCTTTCTTGAAAAGGCTTTAAACTCGTAAACTCAAGGAGTTTATCAAAATCATGCGGGACTTCTTTCAAATCGGCATAAAGATGAAGGTTTTCGATAACCGTTAAATCCTCATATAATCCGAACTTCTGAGGCATATAACCTATTTTCGGGTTTAAGAGAGATTTTTGAACAGAAGGATTAAATCCCAGAGTAGAAATTTCTCCGCTGTCAGGTAAAAGCAGCCCTGTAACAAGTCTTATAAGTGTTGTTTTTCCTGCTCCGTCAGCACCTATAAGACCTGTTATTTTACCTTTTTCAATTTCAAGCGAAAGATTATTAATCGCTGTTGTTGAGTTAAAATTCTTTGTAAGATCTTTAATTTCTACTGTGTTCATCAGAATTTTCACCTTTATTTACAAGATTAATTTTTATTGTAACAGGCATACCCTGACGCAGGTACTCATCTATATCATCAACATATACTCTTATTCTGTAAACAAGGCTTGTTCTTAAATCTGTCGATTGAACAGTTTTTGGAGTAAATTCCGCAACAGGAGAGATATAGCCGACATAGCCCTGATATTCCCTTGGACTTCCTGTCTGCGGATTAATGGTATCAGTTAATACTTTTGCTTTTTGCCCGTATTTCACATTGCCCAAATCCGTTTCGTTTACATATGCTCTTATCCAAACCGGTTTTGTTTTTGATATTGTGTAAACGGTCTGTCCTTTGGCTACGGTTGCCCCGGGTTCCTGAACCCGTACTGTTACCGTACCTTCTTCGGGTGCGTAAATTTTTGTATAATCAAGTTGATTTTGACTAAAAGTCTTTTGTGCAAGAGCAACTTCATAATCACCCTTTGTTTTATCTTTTGTATTTAAAAGTGTTTCGCAATCCTGTGCAGATACAGTACTATCTGCACATAACGGAAACTGGCGTTCGTATTTTGATGCCGCATCTCTGCTTAAAGCAAGAGCTTTATTGACTTCGGCAGATGCCTTTTGAAGATTTGAGCGATAATCTTTATCATCTAAAATTGCAATAAGTTCACCTTTTTTTACGCTGTCGCCTTCTTCCTTAAGCATCTTTTCTATTTGTCCGCTGACCTGAAAACTTAAATCAACCTGGCGGATTTCAATATTTCCGTATAAAGTTAATTCATTGGTGTTTTCTTTTGGTCTGAACACAAAGTAAGCAGACAACCCGATTAATATTAAAATTAACAACAGCAAAGCAATTTTCTTTTTCATAACTGACCTCCGACAGCTTTATAAAGTGTAAAATAATTTACAATACGCTGCGTTTTAGCTTGTGCAGCTTCAATTTCTGAGGACGCAAGCTTTGAACGTCCGGCGAGATAATCAGGATACGAAATTACTCCTCCGGCAAATTTTTTCTGTGTATCCGCAAAATTTTCCCTTTCATAATTCAATTTTGATTTTGTATTATTTTCTATATTTGTATCGTGCTTTATAAAACAAAGAGAAGTATTAACCTCTTTAACAGCTTCTAAATCAGTTTGTCTGTAAGCCTCAAAAAGTTCTTCATATTTGGCTTTTTGCATCCTCAAATTTGCAAGTTTTCTTCCGCCCGTAAATATATCCTGACTGGCACCGGCAATAATTGCGGCAAGAGAAGACTGCCATGAAAAAAATGTTCCGGGTGCAATAGTATTAAAAGCCCAAATACCTGTAATATTAAACGAAGGCAAAAATTCCTTTCGGGCAACTCGAATATCTATTTTTGCTTTCTCAAGTTTTGTTTCTGCTTCCATAACATCAGGTCTTGCAAAAATAACATCAGATTGTACTTCCTCAGGGATTTTAGAAGTATATTCAAATGAGGCTAAATTTCCTCTTTTTAAATTTTCCGCACAATCAGGAGAAATTCCTGCAAGAACTGCAAGCTGCATTAATAAAACACTTTGTTCTTTTTTCAGATTTAACAATTTATTTTTGGCATTTATAAGATTTTGTTCGGAATTGTTTAGCTCAAACGAATTTATAACTCCTCTTTTATACTTTTTTAAGTCTGAGGTCTTAATATCCTCTAATATCTTAACTATTTCTTTCTGCTTTGCAATAAGTTCATCATATTCTAAAATATTTGTATAAACAGATGCAGTATCACTAAGCAAAGAAATATAAACAGCTTTTTCTTCAAATTTTGCAGCTTCATAAGCTTTTTTTGCACTTCTTGTTTTATCGCGATTTTTCAACAGGAAATCCGCTTCATAATTTGCAATAAACGGCAGAACAAAAGCATTTTGTTTTAATTGAAAATTATCAAGCTTAGGAACATGAATCCCGAGATAATTCGCACTCACACTAAAAGAAGGCAGTTCATTCCCGAGAGAATACTTAGCCTGCTGCCTGTATTGTTCTACAACTGCCGCTGCCTGTTTTGCATCATGATTATTATCAAATGCAGAATTTATATAGTATACAAGACAATCATCATTAAATCTGCTAAAAAAATCAATATTAAGTTCTTTTTTATCAATGGCAAAGGCACTTTGAATACTTAAAATAAAAGCAAAGAATAAGACAATATTTTTAATCAACTTTTGCCTCCTTCAAAACTGCTTTAACATAAAACATTACATTTTCTTTTATTATTTTAATATCATCCTGAATAAAATCATCCTGCCCGAGTAACCTAAGAGAAAAACCCGGTAAAATTCTCGGAGAATTTATCTGAGAAATTATAAAAAGTGTTTTAAATATAACAACTCTGTCATTGGCATCTTTGTCAAGGACACATGCTACAAGCTCCCTTAAATAGTCTAATGCAGGGGATTTGGCAATAAAATTTTCCTTTTGCTGTTCTTTTAATAATAAAGTTATCAAGTCTGTTGACACATTAGAATAAAAGAAATCCACAAATTTATCTAATATTTTCATAAGAAGATTAATTTGTTCATGCTTAGTTAATTCGGAAGGATGTTTATTTAAATCTAAAAAAGTATTTGCATACTTTGTCTGGCGATCAATCAAATCATCTATTATACCCTGATAAAGCTCCTGTTTTCCGCCAAAATAATAAGAAACCATACAGATATTAACATCCGCATCCTTACATATCTCTCTTATGCTTACACCGTCAAACCCTTTTTGAGCAAATAATTTTGCCGCAGACTTTAAAATTTTATCCTTAGAATTTTCATCTTTAATCTTTTTCATAACATAATTATAAAACAAACGTTTGATTTAGTCAATACAAAATATTTTATGTTATAATAAATAAAAAATAAGCCGATATAGCTCAGCTGGTAGAGCAACTCATTCGTAATGAGTAGGTCAAGGGTTCAAGTCCCTTTATCGGCTGATTAAAAATAAAAGACCTGTATTAGCAGGTCTTTTATTTTATTTGTATTCTTTATCGGTTACAGGCTCAAGCCATGTTGTCTGATTGTCGGGAAGATTTGTTTCTATAGAAATATGAGAAAACATTCCCTCAGGTCCTGCACCATGCCAGTGTTCAACATTTGGAGGAATTTTTACTACATCACCTTTTTTCAAGATTTGCACAGTTTTTCCTCTTTCCTGATATCTGCCTTCACCTGCCGTTACAAGTAAAATTTGTCCGCCCGAGTGTTTATGCCAGTTTGTGCGAGCTTTAGGTTCAAAGGTAACATTCCCGATTGAGGAATTCCAGGTACTGTCATTTACTGACAGCATGTTCAAATATGTTATTCCCGTAAAAAATTTATTATAAGGATTAACCTCTCCCTGGTTAAACGGCTGTTCAAGCTTATCTGCTTCTTTTAAAACTTTTAATGCTTGTAAAGCGTTTGGAAAGCCTGTATAAGGCATACATTGAATTATAACGGCAGTAATTGTTTCGATACTGTTACCCGCCTTAATATTTCCTTTTATATGACTTTTAAGAGTATCATTATCTCCTGTTGTTACTAAAATACTTAAAACGAGCAGTTCTCGTGTTTTGACATCCAGTCCGTTTCTGGTGTAAAAATCACCGAAACAAACTTCTGTAAGAAATCTTGCCGCATCTTCACCCATATTATCAGGAAGTCCTGACATTGCCTGTTTTATCTCATCCCCGTACAAAGGATTTTGAATAGCATGCCCTTTTGAAAATCTTTCGTTTTCTTCTACTGTTGTTTGATTTTCAAGGTGTGTTTTTATTCCGCGTTCATTAAATACTTCATTCAAGACATTTAGAGCATTCAATGTTTTAGGGAAACCGATAAACGGTGCACACTGGTAGATAGTTTCTCGAAGTTCAACAGGAGTTACACCCACATTTAATGCTGCATTAATGTGTGCTTTCAATTGAGGTAACGTCTGCTGAACTGCAAGAGAAGTTACAGTAATCATTTCTCTTGTTTTCAAATCAAGATTACCGACAGTAAATACCTCTCCAAAAATATATTTTTGTAAAATTGCCATCATTTCAGTATCATTTCCTGTTTTCGGCAAAGCTTCACCGCCAAAAAGTTCATGATAATTTTTCTTACAAATTTCAGTTCTCGTCATATTTTTCTCTCCTGCAAATACTATGTTGCAAAGCAGCGCAGGAACAACCAGCGCCGCTGCAAATATTTTTTTATAAACAGTTTTTAACATCTTCTGTAATAAGCTCCTTTGTCAAATGGTAACGTTGATATAATTCTTCCAGAGGAACTCTGTCGGTAAATTCCTTTTTACCGCCGAAATTCAAGACCTTCATATTTGAATTTCCATAAAATCTCGTAATTTTTTCGCCAAATCCGCCGTCTAATACACCGTCCTCAAGAGTAATTACGATATCATGGTCTTTTTTAAGATTTTCAAGAAGTTCTTCATCAACTCCGGTCATAAATCTAGGATTAATAAGAGTTGCATCTATATTAAGTTTCTCTTTGAGTTCTTGTTTTACACCTTTTGCAAGACCAAAGAAGTTACCGAGCCCGAGTATTGCAGCTTTAGAGCCTTTTTCTACAACTTTAAATTTATTAAGTATTGAATAATCTGTTTGATCATCAACACCTGTTGAAACAAGAGGAACATTCGGAACTCTGATTGCAACGGGGCGTTCATTTTGAGAATATGAATATTCCAGCATTGCAATATATTCCTCTTTATTCGTCGGTGCAAGATATACAATATTCGGGATATTTGAGATTAACGGAATATCAAACGAACCAAGATGGGTTGCATCACCGTTTGACAATCCACCCCAGTAAACAAGCATTGTCAAAGGAGAATTATTGAGGCATAAATCCTGAGAAAGCTGGTCATAAGTTCTTTGAACAAATGAAGTCATAATAGCAAGAACAGGTTTTGCCCCTGCTTTTGCAAGAGCAGAGCAATATGCAACTGCATGTTCTTCTGCAATACCGACATCTGTGTATTGTTTTCCCATTTTTTCCCTAAAATCAGGTGTAAAGCCATGAACTCCGGGGGTTGCAGGATTAACAACAATCAGTGAAGGATTTTCTTTTGATTTTCTCTTTATAAACTCAGTTGTAACACTGTTATAATCCTCTGTAATTTCTACAGTTTGTGAAGGCTTCTCATCCAGAGTTCCCGGTAAAATCCAGTGGAAAGCCTCTTTATTTTGTTCCGCTGCTGCAAGTCCATGCCCCTTAAGAGTATGAATATGAACAACTACAGGATGATCAATATCTTTAACCCTTTGGAACGCTTCTATTAATTTTTCAATATTATTACCTTCATCAACATACAAGTAATCAAAGCCCAGAGACTTAAAGAAGTTGCATTCTGCTTTTCCATTTGTATCACGTAATTCTTTAAGATTTCTGTATAAACCTCCGTGATTTTCTGCAATAGACATATCGTTATCATTAACCACAACAATTATATTGCTGTTTAAGTCTGCGGCATTATCAAGCCCTTCAAAAGCTTCTCCGCCGCTTAAAGATCCGTCGCCGATAAGTGCAATTACATTAGATTTTTCGCCTTTCAAATCTCTTGCTTTTGCAAGTCCTGTTGCAAGGCTTACGGAAGTTGATGTATGACCGACTTTAAAAATATCATGTTCACTTTCTTCAGGAGCAGTATAGCCTGTATATTTATGATATTTATCAGGGTCGGTAAAACTTTCTTTTCTTCCCGTTAAAATCTTGTGCGGGTAACACTGGTGAGAAACGTCAAATACTATTTTATCAACAGGTGAATTAAAAACATAATGCATAGCTATAGTTGCTTCAATTATACCTAAATTAGGCCCCATATGCCCGCCTGTTGTATTTACTTTCTTTATAATAAGTTCACGCATTTCATCCGAAAGAGTGTTCATTTCCCGAACAGATAATTTTTTTAAATCATCGGGGGAATTTACTTTGTCTAAAATCATTTTATTTTCTCTCCTTTTACTTGATAGTTACTATCAGACTAAATATTTTTACCTGTTTCATAAGCTTCTTTTAAAAGATTAGTATGCTGAACGTCAGATTTTTCCCAAACACCTGCACCGTAAATAATTCCTGCTTCACGGACATTATCAAGACATGCGGTAAATCCGCGAAGTCCGTCAAATGTTCGCTCTAAAGCCTGACGTCTTCCATCTGCTGCTGTTGCAATAAAATAAAAATCTTTATTTGTAATATGTGTATATCTTGCACAGCACCTGTCAATTAAAGTTTTTAACTGAGCATCCATAGTATAGAAATACACAGGAGTTGCCATTACAATGACATCTGCTTCTATCATTTTTTCAAGAATTTCAGCCATATCATCTTTTTGCGAACAAGCCGTATAATTATTTGTATTGCAAAGTCTGCAGCCTGTACAATAGTTAATCTTTTTATCTCTCAAAAAGATTTTTTCACCTATATTACCTGCATCTTGCGCCCCTTTTAAAAATTCATCGCATAATGTGTCCGAATTTCCGCCTTTTCTGGGGCTTGCCGATAATATTAAAACTTTTTTGCTCATATCTTCCTCCTTATACATTTTATATAATACAATTGAGAGTTCACTATCAGTCAAGCCCTAAAAATTATAAAACTTAATATTTTTTCATATATATGCTATATTAGAGAAATGAAAAGAATATTATGTTTCGGGGACAGTAACACATACGGCTATAATCCGCATAACGGAAACAGATATGATAAAAACACGCGCTGGACAGGAGTATTACAAAAACTTGCAGGTGAAAATTATGAAATAGTAGAAGCAGGCGGTAATAACAGAACTGCATTTTCTGACAATCCTGACGGAATTCAATTCACAGGCTATAAACTTTTGCCCGAATATTTAAAAGAAAACTATGAAACCATAATTCTTGCAATAGGCATAAATGATTTACAGATATTCTATAATCCGGCAATTGAAGAATTTGAAAACGGAATAAGATTTTTTGTTTCTATTGCTGCTGAACAAGCGCGCGGAAGTAATTTAATTTTACTTTCGCCTTCACACATTAATGAAAATATTTTAAAAAGCAATTTCAGATTTCTTTTTGATGAAATATCAATAGAAAAGTCAAAAAAAATTACACCAATCTACGAAAAAATTGCAAAAGAATATAACTGTAAATTACTGGATTTAAACAAATTAGTTAACACTTCAAAAATCGACGGCTTACACTATGAGGCAGAAGAACATAAGAAAATAGCCGAAAGTGTTATTAAACTAATATAGCCGTAATACGAATGAAAAATTTACAGCAGAATTAAATAATATATTTATGGACTTAAGCTGGTACAGAACACTTAATAAACCGCCCTTAAACCCGCCATCGGAAATTTTTGCACCTGTGTGGGCAGTTATGTATACGTTAATCTTTTTATCGTTCAGCATATTTATGTTCACCAAAACAGATGCTGACAAAAGACCTGCAATTACTTTCTTTGTAATACAATTACTATTAAATTTCAGCTGGAGTCCTGCATTTTTCTATCTTCACAATATACCGCTGAGCTTTATAATAATAATATTGCTTTTGATATTTATAATCTTAACGATAATTTCCTTTTATAAAATATCAAAAATATCAGCGTACCTGCTTATACCCTATTTAATCTGGGTTAGCTTTGCAGCATACCTTAATTTCAGCATAATGATACTCAACTGATTATTTAATCTTTTTCAAGGAAGAAATAAAGTTATTATGTTCAACATCTCCGTCGACTTTTGTTAAGAAAATCTGACAGTCTTTTTCATCAGCATCAATAGGCGGTAATTGAGAAAGTTCCGCTGAATAATAATTACTGTCATTTCTGCTGCTCAGAGGAATTCTGTTTGCAAGGCTGTTAAGAGAAATATTTCTCAAAAATCCTGCAAAACCTTTATTTCTGTTGCTGAATTTTGTATAAATTCTTAAAGTCGCATCACGGCTTTCAAGGTCAAAACGTCCGACAATAAATGAACTCAGCTGAGGTGCTGAAGATTTAATCATCAACTTTTCAATTACGTTATTTTTAATCTGCAAGTCACCATTGATTAAATCAAAATTGCCTTCGGGAATATTAACCAGATCGGAAATTGTTGACGGGCTGATCATTGCAAGCGGATTTCTGAACAGTGCGGCAAATTTAAGGACATATTCAATAAGCCCTACTTTTTGAATTGTTCCGTTTTTAACCATAAATTTAATTGAGCCGTTCAGTTTTAAAGTATCATCTGTATTTAATTGGATAAGTCCGCTTGCTTTACCCGTAATTTCTTTTTTCAGAGCAAGAAGCGTTGTTGCCATTAAGTCCGAATTTACGTCCTTAATACCAAGTGCAATATTGTATTTATGTTTTTTCAAATCACAGTTAATTTTCGCGGAAGAATGTCCTTCTGCAATTTCAAATCTGTTTGAATACATATTGAATATACTGTTTTTATCCAGAGATAATGTTGCTTTAACATCAGCAAATTTAATATCTTTATAAGAGCCTTTAAGGATGTGTAAAACACAATCTTCAACTATAAAGTTACCGATGTCAAAAGTCGGAGTATTATCATCATCGTCTTTTGCTTCACCTGTCGGGGCAACATCAAATTTTTCGGATGTAATTGCCTGAGAACTCTGGTTATTTGCCGATGCGATAAATTTTTCAACATCAACATCATCAACAGTCAAATTAACATTTTTAACGACAACAGGGAATTTTATTGCATTAATCAAACTACCGTTAAAGTCATACTGTGATCGTCTATAGCGGCCGTTTGCGGCAAGCTTTAACAAACCGTTTTCCGTTGTCATTTCACCGTGTTTTAGGAAAATTCTTTGGGAAGGAATTGCAACACCGTCCATGGAAAGATTACCGTTTAATACAGGATACTTACCTGTATTAATCATTTCCATATTCCCCGCAATTTTACCTTTTCTAAAGAGTTTTTGCCCGATAAGAACATTTAAAAATTCACTCGGCAGAGGTTTCGGAATTTCAAACCCGAGATTTTTTACTGTAGGAACAGGAGTAGAAACATCCAGATTTCCTGCAATTTTTACGACAGGTTGAATTTGTTTTTTCTTTTCATTCGGAAGATTTTCGGGAGCAATATAATAATCTATTGATTTAATGTTAAAATCCGTTCCTTCAAAGTGCATATCGGCTTTAAGCATTCTTCTGTAATTAGCAGGGGTTAAAGACGCTCCGTCAATTAATATATCCTGTCCCGGTTTCAAGCCGAATAACCAGACCAAATCTATTTTATTATTAATAGATTTAATATCGAGACGTGTTTTTGTAGAACCGCCGGTTAAGGTAACAGGGATGCCTAACATATTAGAAAACTGATTTTTAGCAAAATCATTTGTAACAACAGCTCTTGTAACAAGATTTGTGTCAATAGATTTAAGGTAATCTTTGACAGTACCTTCCATTTCAATGCCGTTTTCTTTTTTATTGTTATAATATCCTTTAAAGTCTTTTACAAGAATATCATTTTTACCCATGACAATCTGTCCTTTTTCAAGCATTAACGGAATATTGTCAACAGGTATAAGCTTACACGAAATTTTGTTAAGGTTTACGACACCATTTAAGTCATCTTTTGTAAGTTTGATATTAAAGTTAAAGTCGCCTTTTAAATCCTTAAAGAATGCTAAAGGCTCATTTAAATTATTTTCTATTATCTGTGAATTTATAAGTTCGACAACCTCAGATACAAGGATTTTATCCGTAAATATTTCCAGATAAGAATTTTTCTTTCTTGCGGCGTATGCATTAAAAAATATCTTTGAATTGTTAACCGCTAACATACATTTTTGAATATATAAAGCTTTATCTTTTATAAATACTGAATTTCTGTCAGCAATATTTACATGTAAATTTTTGCCATCCTTTTTTATATCGGTTGTTATATTAAAATGAATATATCTTAAAGCTTTTTGAGTATTATCAATTTCCAAATCATCCGCCGTCAACGAAACATAAGTTGATGGTTCGATTTTATAAAGAAATAAGGATTTTTTTACATAAAGTAACGAATCAAAGAAATCAAAATTCCATTCACTTTTCTCTTGAGTTTTGGTTTCTTTCTGCTGAGGAACAAGCGCGGCAAGATTGTTTATATCCGCAAAAATATAATCAGCACCAAGTTTTTGGACAATAATATTTTTATTAAAAACTTCTTTAAAAGAAATACGTGTATCAAAATTATTTACAGCCAAAAGACTTTTGTCCTTATTGGAAAGCGACAATTCATCGACCTTAAATTCAATAACAGGCGACAGTGAAGTTTTCAGCTCGGGATGAATAATTTGTAAATCCAAACCCGCAAATTTATGCAAAGTTTTTTCGACAAAACTTATTACCGCAGGATTTGACACAGCTGCAGGCAAAACTTTTAAATAAATTACAAACGGCGCAGCCCCTAATACTAACACCAACACAACCAGCGAAATTACAATTTTTGCTTTTTTATTTAAATTAATCTTAATCATCTTACAAAAATTATAACATGAATTATTTTATGTTATTATATATTTATGAAGAAATTTTTTATATTGCTGGGATTAATTGTATTACTTAACGGATGTGTTTATGCAGCCGATAATGCTCGGGAACCTATTAAAGCATCTGTTTCAATGAGTGATTTAACCGTATTCAGCGGTGAGAAAAACTTATTCGGACTTAAAGATAAAGAAGGAAATATTATTGTAGAACCTCAGTATAAAAAACTAATAAGGCTTGGAGATTCTTCCTGGATAGTCTTGAAAAAAAATAAATACGGACTTATCGATAATAACGGAAATTATCTTATACAGCCTAAATACAGACACGTTGACAGAATTCTCGGCAGATACCTGAAAATTGGAAACGATAATAATTTTGCCATATATAATGACAAAGGTGAAGTAATTATACCGCCTGAATATTCATCAATTGATATTCTATTCGGCGGAATGTTTCTGACTAAAAAAAATTATAAATATGGCGTCAGAGATAAAAATGGGAATGAAATTCTTGATAACATATTTGATGACATATATATGCCTAAACCCAGCGTAATGAGGCTGCAATATAACGGGCAATGGTATGAAATTGAACAAATTGCAGGCGGAGAGCTTCATCTGCCGGAAGATGTAAAAAATATTAAGGCCGACAAAAATTTTAAAGTTACAACTTTCATAACAGATCCTGTAACAGCATCAGGATATTCTGCCGTAACATTCACGGATTATTTTCTTAAAATATTCTCATCAATTTCTCCTTCGCATGAAGAAACAATTGACGAACTTATGCTTTCTCAAGGTGCCGAAACCGTTAACATTTTTATAAAATTCACCTGGCTCCCGAAATATCCGTTTACTTTTGCAAAAAAATATTACCACAATATGAGAACTCCTAATAACGGTCCGTTAAGCGATATAAAAAATGATTTAAAACAAAAAATGGAATAAATTGCCGTACAGACGGATTAATTAAGTATTATTTTTGTATTTAATTACTTTATGATTAAAGAGCTTAACGAAAATAATTTTAATGAAAATACAAAAAACGGACTTAAACTAGTCGAATTTTACGCAGCATGGTGCGGCTACTGCCAAAAACAACGTCCTATTTTAAATGAACTTTCAGAAAACAATATCTGGATAGGAACAATTGATGCAGATAAAAATCCTGAACTTGTTAAACAATACGCAATCTCGGGGTTTCCGACATTTCTTCTGTTTAAAGAAGGCAGAGTAATAGCCAAATTATCAGGCTACCACGAAAAATCGGAGCTCCTGTCCAGATTAATGGAAAATCTGCATTAATTCTATTCTCTTACGTGGTCCAGCGCCATTTCGAGAACAATTTTTACATGTTCATCCGTTAATGAATAATAAACATTTTTACCGCGTTTCTCTGCTTTTACAAGTTTTGCGGTCCTTAATATTTTAAGCTGATGTGAAACCGCGGATTTTGTCATATCTAAAAGCACGGCAAGATCGTTAACACACATCCCGGCTTCTTCCAATGCCCATAAAAGTCTTATACGTGTACTGTCACCCATCACCTTAAAAAAATCCGACAAATCATACAAAACTCTGACATCAGGCATATCAGGCATAACTTTATTTACAATATCAGGATTTATGGCTTCACAGTCAGTTCTTTTATTTTCCATATAAATATTATAGTTTTTTAGTTGTTCAATTGTCAAATTTTTGTAACAAAATATATTTCCATACTTGACAATTGAATAATTGTTCAATTATAATATTAATATAAATAATTAAATGAGGATAGAAAAAATGTGCGAACATCACCACCACCACGGTCACGAACACAGCTGTGAAAACCAAAAACTTCAGCTTATCAAAATAGGCATTGCATTATTTCTTTTTGCAGGTGCTATGATTGCAAATCTCAGCGGGTTGTCAAGATTTCTTGTATTTTTTGCGGCTTACATAATTGCAGGCGGAGATGTTCTTTTAAAAGCATTTAAAAATATACTTAAAGGAGAAATTTTTGACGAAAACTTCTTAATGGGAATTGCGACTTTCGGAGCTTTCGCAATAAAAGAATATCCGGAAGCCGTAATGGTAATGATTTTATATCAAATAGGAGAATTCCTTCAGGATAAAGCAGTTGAAAAATCTCGCAGGTCAATTTCACAACTTATGGATATACGCCCTGATTATGCATTTGTAGAAATTAACGGACAATTAATCAAAAAAAATCCTTCAGACGTAAAAATCGGAGATATGATTATCGTTAAAACAGGCGAAAAAATTCCTCTTGACGGTGTTGTAACCGATGGTTATGCATCTGTAGATACTTCTGCATTGACAGGCGAACCGGTGCCCAGAGAATTAAAAAGCGGCCAACAAGCAGTAAGCGGCTGCATAAATACTAACGGGCTTTTAAAAATTAAAGTAGAGAAAGAGTTCGGGCAATCAACCGTTTCAAAAATCCTTGAACTTGTTGAACATGCAAGTTCTAAAAAAGCTAAAGCGGAAAATTTTATTACAAAATTTGCAAGATATTATACTCCTGCAGTAGTTGCAGGTGCGTTAGTTCTTGCAGTGCTGCCGCCGTTGATTTTACAGGGTCAATTCAGCATTTGGCTTCAAAGAGCTTTAACATTTCTTGTAATTTCATGTCCTTGCGCGCTTGTAATCTCTGTCCCTCTGGGATTTTTTGCAGGAATAGGCGGAGCTTCAAAAGAAGGTATTTTAATAAAAGGAGCCTGCTATTTGGAAGCACTGTCAAATCCCGATGCCGTTGTATTTGACAAAACAGGAACTTTAACAAAAGGAACTTTTAAGGTTACGCAAATTCATCCTGTAAACGTGACAGAAGAAGAACTTCTAAAGTATACGGCATCAGCCGAAAACTTTTCAAATCACCCTATTGCACTTTCTATAAGAAAAGCATATTCAAAAGAAATTGATGCATCTCTTATAACCAATGTTGAAGAAATTGCAGGCAACGGAGTTAAGGCATACGTAAACGGAGAGGAAATTATAGCCGGTAACTCACGCTTAATGGAAATGTTTAATATTTCTTATAAACAGAACAATTCGTCAGGCACTGTTGTTTATGCCGCTAAAAATGGGGAATATATAGGTTCTATTGTTATTTCCGACGAAATAAAAGAAGATGCAAAAGATACAGTAAAAAGCCTTAAACCTCTTGTCAAACAAATAGTTATGCTGACAGGTGATAACAGTAAAACAGCAAAAGACACGGTTGATAAGCTTGGAATTGATAAATACTATTCAGAACTTCTTCCCGCACAAAAAGTTGAAAAGTTGGAAGAATTAATCGTAAACAAAAATAAAAACAAAAGTGTTATATTTGTCGGCGACGGAATAAACGATGCACCCGTTTTAACCCGTGCGGATGCAGGAATTGCAATGGGTGCTCTGGGATCCGATGCTGCTGTTGAAGCTGCAGATGCGGTTATTATGGATGATAAACCTTCCAAAATAGTAAAAGCAATACTCATTGCAAAAAAAACAATGAGTATTGTTAAACAAAATATTATTTTTGCACTCGGAATAAAAGCATTGTTTTTAATACTCGGAGCATTCGGCATTATTACAATGTGGGGAGCAGTATTTGCCGACACGGGAGTTGCATTGCTCGCGGTATTAAACTCTTTAAGAGCTTTAAAAACTTAATGTATAAAATTAGTCCAAACTCTTTCTTCTGCCTGCGGCTTATCAATTCCCGCTTTTCGACCTGCCTCAATACATTTTAGAAGCCATGCCATATTGTTACCGAGAACCCTCATAATCTGCAGTCCTTCCAAATCCTGTTTCACATCATCGGGAGAGTTTTGCGCACCATGCACCATAGGCCAATAATTTGATGAAACTACAGGCATTTGATTTATAGTAAAATGTTTTGTAATTGCGTCTAAAGATGCTGTAGTTCCGGCACGTCTTGCAGAGACTATAGCCGCCGCAGGTTTAAATGCAAAGTTAGCCCCGCCTGCGTAAAAAATTCTGTCCATAAACGATAATAATCTTCCGCTCGGATGTGCATAATAAACAGGAGAACCGAAGATAAATCCGTCAGCTGTTTTTGCTTTTTCAATAACCTCATTTACAATATCATCTTTATATACACATTTCCCGCCGATTTTTCGGCAGGCTCCGCATCCGATACAATCACGTATCGCATCTTTTCCGATCTGAATAATCTCTGTTTCAATACCGTTATTTTGAAGAGCAGATGCGATTTCTTCCAAAGCTGTATACGTACACCCGTGTGTATTACTGCTTCCGTTAAATAATAATACTTTCATATGCTTTCTCCTAAATATATACCTTCAAATACAATTCTTATGTTATCATAAAATCATGGTTTTAAAGAATGATTTTTTGGAAGTAGAAATTTCTGAATACGGAGCATCAATTGTCTCGATTAAAATGCCTGATAAATACGGAAACATAGTCGATGTAGTTCTCGGGTATGATGATTTGGAAAAATATAAAAGGCAGACAAAATATATAGGCGCAACCGTAGGACGCTGCTGCAACAGGATTAAAAACGGCTTAATCACCCTTGACGGCAAGACATACAAGTTAAACTGCAACGACGGCAGCAATCATCTTCATGGAGGTTTTAGCGGTTTTGACAAAAAATTCTGGCAGGGAGAAAAAACATCAAACGGAATAAAACTGTATTATTCTTCAAAAGACGGTGAAGAAAATTATCCCGGTAATCTTAATACCAGTGTAACTTATACGTTACGAAATTCGTCATTAATTATTAATTACAGAGCTGTAACAGACAAAACAACAGTATGCAGCCTTACAAATCATACTTATTTCAATCTTAACGGCAGAGGAGATATTTTAAATCAAAAAGTCCAAATTTTAGCGGATTATTTTACAGAAAATGACGAACATTCATTACCTACAGGCAAAATTTTACCTGTAGAAAATACGCCTATGGATTTCAGACGTTTAAGAAAAATAGGCAAGCATATAAATGACGATTATTATCAAATCCGATATGCAAGAGGCTTCGATAACAACTGGGTAATAAACAATGATAACGGAAAAATAAAAAAAGCTGCACGTGCATATTCGAATGATACAGGAATTGAACTGGGGGTATTTACGGACTTACCCGGAATTCAGTTTTACAGCGGCAACTACTTGGACGGAGCAGAAAACGGGAAAAATAATACACCGATAAAAAATCATTCCGGCTTCTGTTTGGAATGCCAATATTTTCCGAACGCTTTTGCAAATAATAATTTTGAAAAACCTGTCTTAAAAGCGGGTGAATTGTACAATAAAACTATTATTTATAAGTTTAAAATAAAATAGCAAAAAAAATTTTTTTCGTTTTTTGTATCAAAAAGAGAGGAAAACTGGAGTTTAAAAATTTTATGAAAGTGTTTAAAATTAATTCAAATTTGTCGTTCGGGCGTTCTTTAAGAGAAGATGAAACTGCAGAGTTTAAAAAGACTTTAAAAGAAGGGAAGAAATTAGCAGGTCAAACAGGGAATTCTATTTTTATTATGCCGTCAACAAGTCTCCCGCAGTCTGAAATGTTAAATACCGGTGTAGGAAATCTTACCTCTAAAGAAACTTCTGATTATCTTGATTATATGAAAACTTATATTGATTTTAACGTTGTTCAGGATTTACCGGCAGGAGGTTTTGACGGAAATCATTATAACGGATCTTCACTGGCACTGGGTGATCAAAATATAAACCCTCAGCTTCTTACTACCGACGAATACGGCAAAATACTTACAAACGAAGAATTTAACAGTATAGTAAAAGCGAATTCAGGCAAAAGAAAAGATGAAATTGCAAATTTTGAAAACGTAATGGGAGAAAAAAGCACACAAAATAATGTTCTGAAAAAGGCATTTGAGCGTTTTAACAAACTCGATGGGAATTCAGAATTAAAACAAAAATATAGTAAATTTACAGAAGAAAATAAAGAATGGCTAAACTTTAAAAGAGAACAGGAACCCGATCAGGAATTTTTTAAATTTAAACAATTTCTGGCAGAAGAACATCATAAAAAAGGCATTCAAAACCTTCATGAAAAAGGTCTGAAATCCTGCGGAGACATTGCTATTAATTTTAGTGATGACGAAGTAAAAGCATTTCCTGATGCATTTAAGCAGGGTCACTATATCGGTGTTCCAGGCTGGAAAATTCCATCACTTAATTATGATACCATTTTAGATGAAAACAGCGATGCTTATAAATTATTAAAAATGAAGTTCCAGCTGGCGGCAAAACGCAATGATATGATCAGGGTTGATGCGGCATGGAATTATGTTACACCTGTTATTACTCCTGAAGGTGAAACTAAAATCCTTGAACACAATAAAAGGAAAATGGGAAGTGACCTGCTTAATCTTATTGAAAAATGGGTTAAAGAAGTAAAAGGAGAAGACTTTGACTTACATAATATTATCTACGAATTTGACGCGGGACCGGATGATTTTACGCCATTTGAAAACGGACAACTGATAGAACCGCTCAGAGGACGTGTTAAAGTTTACGGAAGCACTTATATGGGTGAAGATTGGGGGTCGAATGATGCATTTTTAAATCACCATAAATGGTCACCCGATGAATTTGTTATCGGAGCAGGAAATCACGATCCTCAACCGTTACGACAAATTGCAAACGGGGTGCCGGATGTTTGTAATTTTAACAATGTACACAAAAATAAAAATATTAACCCGCTTGCAAGAATTCTGAATATACCCGCAGATGTTTTAAATAATCCAGTTGAATTTGCAAAAGCTAAATTTGCTGAAATAACTACTGCAAAAAATAATATGTTTTTCTTTATGGATGTTTTCGGCCGCGAAGAAAGATTTAATCAGCATTCATGTGAATCAGGTGGAAGTACTGTTGAAAATTTCAGATATAAAATACCGTCAGATTACAAAAAGGCTTTCCAAAATTCTTTGAATGAAAGCTACGGCTATAATATAATGGATTCTCTTGCCAAAATATTTAAAGCAAAAGGGTTAGATAAAACAAATTCAGATTTATACGAAAAAATTGTAAAATTCAAAAATATTTTGGAGCAAAAAGAATTTGATGTAGTAGATGAATTAGATGACCTGTTAAAAACCGGAGAAGATATTGAGGATGATATTGTAAAACTTGTTCCAGTTGAAGACGAAACGAAAAATACAGTAAAATGGTATCATTCACCTAAAAAATTATTTATTGCAGCCGGAATTCTGGCTGCTGCAGGCGGAGCTTATACAATATACAAAAATCACCATAAAAAGGACGAAAAAACTGACAAAGTTTATGCTTAATAATAAAAAAAGCTTTCCTTTAACAGGAAAGCTTTTTTATTCTGCTAAACCCCGATTTCTTTAAGAGGTTTACCGTCCATAAGATTTTTCTCTATATTTTCAAGCGAAATACCTTTTGTCTCAGGTATAAGCAGAATAGTAAGAACTATAAACGACAGGTTCAGTGCAGTATAAATCCAGAATGTAACCGCAATTCCGAAAGTATTGATTAAAGTAAGGAATGTAGCACCGATAATCATATTTACAATCCAGTTTGTGGTTGTAGAGCAGGCAACACCAAAATCTCTGCTTTTCAACGGCTGAATTTCCGAGCATAAAATCCAAACCACAGGACCTGCGCTCATCGCGAAGCTTGTAATTGTAAATAATGTCATTATAATTGCTGCAATTGAAATCCATAATGCACTGAAGCCGGCATTAATCATGTACAAGCATACGCCTAAAAGGAATGTACCCGCTGCCATTCCGGCAAAACCTATTTTTAAAATCGGTTTTCTTCCCTGTTTGTCAACTGTTCTCATAGCAATAAGAGTTGCAAGAGTATTTGTTAAACCGCATATTACGGTCGCAATCATCTGCTGTTCAGTATTTGCAAAACCTGCATGTTTAAAAATTTGAGGTGCATAATAGAGAATTACATTCATCCCCGTAAATTGCTGCATAGCTTGCAATAACATACCTAAATATACCGCACGGCGAACATTTTTGTTCGCTCTGAAAAGTCCCCAGCCTTCCTGCTTAACTTTAAGACTTTCTCTGATTTCCGAAAGTTCTCCGTCTGCTTTGGCATCTGTTGTGCTCAGCATTCTCAAAATATCTTTTGCTTTATCAAAATGTCCTTTTGAAGCAAGCCATCTCGGGCTGTCAGGAAGTCCGAATACGGAAATCATCAATAATAATGCAGGAATACTTATAACACCGAGCATTAAACGCCAGTGACCGCCGTAGCTGAATATCGTATCTGAGATGAACGCTACCAGAATACCTATGGTAACCATCATTTGATACATTGAAATAAGTTTGCCTCTATCCTCTTTTTCAGACATTTCAGACAGGTATAAAGGAGCGACGTATGACGCTATGCCTACGGCAAAACCGAGCATTACTCTTGAAATTAACAAAATTGGAACGTTAGGAGCACAAGCACAGCCGATTGAGCCGAGAACGAATAAAGCCGCACCGGACATCAAACTTTTTTTACGCCCCAGTTTAAAAGAAATCCAACCCGTAGACATTGCACCAAGCGCTGCCCCGAGCATCATTGTACTTACAACCCATTCCTGAAGTCTGCTTGTTAATTCAAAATGAGTTGTAATAAACGGCAAAGCTCCTGAAATTACACCGATATCAAGTCCGAACAAAAGTCCTGCCATGCCGGCTGCAAACGAAATAAAAATTTTCATCCGTTTTGCTTTTTTTACTCTGCCCTCATCACAAGTGTTAATACAATCTTCCATATATAAATCTCCTAAATAAGATAATAAATATATTCCCAAATTTTAATAATTTTATCATTTTTTGAAAATAAATTGTTTATACGTTTCTATAAAAACCTTAAAGGGTATAAGATTAATAACAAAGGAGTGTTATGATTAAGAGAGAAAAATTTGTAAATTTAATCAAAAATTTTAAGGAAACCTTCGGAGAATACACCGATGTACAGATATTCTCAGCACCGGGAAGAACTGAAATCGGCGGTAATCATACAGATCATCAGCACGGTTGTGTTCTTGCGGCAAGCATAAATCTTGATATTACAGCAGCTGCAGCACCTAACGGAACAGAAGAAATAAGAGTACAGTCAAAAGGGTACCCGTTAGATATTATAAATATCAACGAACTTTCTCCCGATAAAAAAGAATTTAATCAAGCTAAAGCTTTAATACGCGGAATAGCAGCTAAGTTTAAAGAACTCGGCTGCGAAGTAAAAGGATTTGATTGTTACACGGTATCAAATGTTTTAAAAGGTTCGGGATTATCCTCATCCGCCGCTTTTGAGGTATTAATAGGAAACGTGATAAACGGACTTTTCTTTGAGAACAAAGTTAACGCCGTTGAGATTGCAAAAATCGGTCAGTACGCGGAAAATGTTTATTTCGGCAAACCCTGCGGGCTTATGGATCAAATGGCATCATCTGTGGGCGGAATTGTTGCAATTGATTTTAATGATAAGGAAAACCCCGTTATTAAAAAAGTGGATTTTGATTTTACATCAACCGGTTATGCTCTTTGCATAATTGATTCGGGGGCTGATCATGCTGATTTAACCGATGAATACGCTTCAATACCTTACGAAATGAAATTAATTGCCGGACACTTCGGAAAAGAATATCTCAGAAATGTAAACAAGGAAGATTTTATAAAGGAAATTCCTATCTTACGAAAATCTGCGGGTGACAGAGCAGTATTACGTGCACTTCATTTCTTTAACGAAAACCAGCGGGCAAAAGATGAAGCAGAAGCTCTTGAAAAAGGGGATTTTAAAACTTTTCTTAAACTTGTAAAACAATCAGGCTACTCATCATACATGTATCTCCAGAATGTTTGTGTATGCGGGTCTGCAAAAGAGCAAGCCGTAGCAATCGTACTTGCAGTATGCGATGAACTATTAAAGGACAAAGGGGCATACAGAGTTCACGGCGGAGGATTTGCAGGAACCGTACAGGCATTTGTTCCTCTTGATATGGTTGATGAATTTAAAGAAAAAACAGAAAACATTGTCGGAAAAGGAAATTGCCACATACTTTCGATAAGCTCTACAGGCGGTTGTGAGGTAAAAAATGATTTTTAATGCGATAAAACAAATTGTTCAATACGGAATTGAAAAAGATTTAATTACTCCCGAAGATACAAATTACGTTATTAACAGGCTTCTGGAAATCTTAAATATTGACGAATATATTGAACCCGAACAAACCTTCAAAAATATTAATCTTGAAAATGTACTTAAAGAAATTCTTGATTACGCGGTTGAAAAAGGATTAATTGAGAACAGTATTGTTTATCGCGACCTGTTCGACACAAAAATAATGAGTGTACTGGTGCCGCCACCGCATGAAGTTATAGAAGAATTTAAAAGACTTTATCTTCAATCACCTTGCAAAGCAACAGATTGGTATTATAAATTCAGTCAGGATACCGATTATATAAGACGTTACAGGATTGAGAAAGACTTACGCTGGCAAACTGCAACCGAATACGGACTGCTTGACCTGTCAATAAATCTTTCAAAGCCAGAAAAAGATCCAAAAGCTATTGCTGCTGCAAAGAAAGCAAAACAAAGCGGTTATCCTAAATGCATGCTTTGCCCGCAAAATGAAGGTTATGCAGGAAGAATTAATCACCCTGCGCGCCAAAATCACAGAATTATTCCTGTTGAAATCGACGGAGAAAGCTGGTATTTTCAATATTCGCCGTACGTATATTACAATGAACACTGCATTGTCCTGAACAGCAGTCATGTTCCAATGGTTATTAACAAAAGCACTTTCAAAAAACTTTTCGATTTTATAAAAATTTTCCCGCATTATTTTGTCGGCTCTAACGCAGACTTGCCGATAGTTGGAGGTTCAATTCTTTCACATGATCATTTTCAGGGAGGTCATTATGAATTTGCTATGGAAAGAGCAGAAATAGAAGAGCGTTTTTCAATTAAAGGCTTTGAAGATGCGGAAGCAGGAATAGTAAAATGGCCTATGTCGGTTATCAGAATACGCCATGAAAATTCTGAAAGACTTATAGAGCTTGCAGATCATATTTTGAATAAATGGCGCGGCTATACCGATGAAGAAGTATTCATTTTTGCCGAAACAAACGGAGAACCGCATAACACTATAACGCCTATTGCCCGTAAAAAAGGAGATTTATTTGAGCTAGACCTTGTTTTAAGAAATAATATAACAACCAGTGAACACCCTCTCGGAGTTTTCCACCCGCATCAAGAACTTCACCACATAAAAAAAGAAAACATAGGTCTTATAGAAGTTATGGGGCTTGCAGTTCTTCCATCACGTCTTGACAAAGAACTAAAAGAAACCGCAAAATGCATACTTTCTAAATCAAATTTACGTGAAAATGAGCTTACCGCAAAACATGCGGATTGGGTTGAAAGTTTTCTGCCGCAATATAGAAACATTAACGAAAACAACGTAACGGAAATATTAGAAAAGGAAGCGGGACTGGTATTTGTAAAAGTTCTTGAATGCGCAGGCGTTTTCAAACGCAATAAAAAAGGACATGATGCCTTTTTGAAATTCATCAATGTCCTTTAATTTAGGAAAAGCCGGCAAAGATTTATTTTATTTGTCAAGAAGCAATTTATGTGCCGGCATAGAAATTTTTAAAACTTATATTATTTTCAGTGCAATATTTTGCAATTTCATCGGATAGGTCGTCAAAGTATTGAGTATCCTTCCGGTTATAAATATTTTCATATATTGAGTTATACAGCGGATATTCTTCGTTTATAAATTTAAACATCTTAGTTTTAAAACTGCTCCTGAGGTTTAATTTATCAAACCAGTATTCGTCTGTATAATCCTTTGTTACTTCGATTATTCTTTTGAAGTCGGTAAGCTGTGGAATTATTGGAGAAACAAATACAATTGTTCTAATACCATTCTGCTTTAATTTTTTTAATGTTTCAAGTCTTTCTTCAAGTGACGAAGAATGCGGCTCGATTTTTCTTTTCAAATGTTCATCAAGTGTACTGATTGATATTGCAACTTCGACGTGTTTCATTTTTTTAAACAAATCAATATCTCTCAAAACAAGTTTTGACTTTGTAACAACAGTTATGAAAGCTTCAGATTTAACCAGCTGTTCCATAATCATTCTGGTAGTGCCGTATTTTTCTTCATATGAATTGTACGGGTCAGTGACAGTACTAACCATTACTTTCTTATTCTTAATTTTGAAAATATTAATCCTTTTATTTGTTCTTTTTATATCAATAAACTCACCCCATTCTTCGGAATGTTTACTGAAACTTGACATGTAAGCGGCGTAACAGTATAAGCATTTGTTCGGACAGCCTACATAAGGATTAATTACATAGTCGAGCGTAGTTAACTTTGTTTTATTCAAGTAATCTTTAACTCTGGTCACATCTTCAACTACCATAACAGCATAATAAAATGTGAGAAGAAATATGTCAATAAGATTGATATCTTATTCGTGAGCGGGAATATTTTTCTCTATAATCATTGGAATTGGCGATGTAATAATGGTTTCAAGGTATTTATCATTTTCTTTTTTAATATTTTCAGCAATTGATTTTATTTCATCATTATTCGTGAAGTAGTGCTTCACAGCGTACTTTAAGACCACCATGCCTTTAACCGGACTTTTTTCAAATTTATATATATTATATTCGAAATATTTCTTAGCATTTTCACATCCGTTTACAAGAAAACTTATTGCTGCCTTATCAGCTTTCTTATTTTCAATGAGCTTTAAAAGAACACTGTTCTCTGTGTTTTCAACGGTTTTGTCAAAATTTTCGGCAAATTTGAGAGGATTTGATTCTTTCGGGTAATAATAAACGCCAATCATTTTTGTCCATTTGCCTACATCTTCGTTTTTAAGAAAATATTCATTTCCGTAACCTTCTGTCTGCGGAGCAATTGCACTGTATTTTAAGGTGTAAACATCATTATTAAAATGAATTTCTTCGGCGTTCACAGGCTCTACAAGAAACATCAATGATATAAAAACCGTCAAAAATGCAGCTATAGATATTTTATGCATAATAGTTAACTCCTTAATTTCTATATATTTAAACTCGGTAAGAAAAAAAGCAAAATCTACACATAGGTAATTTTTAACGCGCAAAAAAATTTTTTTATAAGTTTTAAATCACTATGCTTGTGAATACTATTTCACCGATAAAACTTAATACATATAATACATTACCGGCTCGACGCAATTTTAATATTACCCCTTTACGGCAGGATACCGTATCATTCGGCAGCACACAGACTTTACATTCTGCGGAAGATTTGATGGAAAAAATTGTAAATATATACGGAAAAGCCGATGCACAGCAATTACTTAAAAGAGTTTTAAAAGATACGATAAAAAATAATTTTTCAATAAATTCAGGTCAGTATTCAAAATTCTATACTATTCCAAATATAAACGAATACGGGCTGAAAATATCTTTTCCTATTGAAAAAACATACAAAGAAGCTCTTGAAGGAACATTTGAAAGATCCGATGATTTATTTCCGTTCCACAATTTTGGTCAATCTGTAATAACAAATAACAAAGGAGTTTATTTTCTCAAAAAAGTTAACGGAGTGCCGAATTCCATAGATAATTGGAATATCTTCTACGAACATCCTGAAAAACTTACAGATAAACATGCTCAAATTTACCTTGAAAAAATTTTAAAGTTATCAGAATTTCCTCAAAAATCTATAAACAATTTTGTTCAAAACATAAAAACAATTGTCGATAAAAACAGTGATTTATTAGATTTAATTAATCCTAATAATATTATGGTTGACTTTGAAAGAAAACTCCTTGCCCCGATTGATCTGGATGACACACGCGGCGGGCTTCCGTTCAGAAATCCTATAGAAATTTATGAGTGTCTCGCAGACGAAGAACTTGCAAAACAATACAACCGTTTCTTAAATAATAATGAAATATTAGCTGCCGAAAAAGCAAGAAATAAGCTTTTCTCAAAAGTAATTACCGCTATAAGAGAAGTTTTCAGCTAATTAGAGTTTCTCGTTAATTGTTGTAAAATCTTTACCGCCGACAGCCTTATAGATATTTACCGTAGAAATTAAATAATTCACCTGACTGCTGACTTTATCTTTATCTGCAACAAGGAGTTTCTCACTGTCCTTCATCAAGTCTAAGTTTGATTTTGCTCCGATGTTATATTTTTTGTCAGCCAGTGCAAATTTTTCTTTTTCAAGATTATAACGTTTAATACTCTCATTATAATTCATTTCTCTAGTTATTGCACCGCCCAGTGCATCGTTAACTTCCTGAACTGAATTTAGAATTGTTTTTTCATAAATCTGCTGTGCTTTTTCAAGCTCTAATTTAGTCCATCTTAAACGTGCCATTTTAGCTCCGCCGGTAAACAAATCTATGGAAGGCATAAAACCTATCAAAGATTTGAAAGTGTGATTTCCGAAAATATTTGTAAGATTATACGCACTGAAACCTGCCTGACCGTATAGAATAAATTTAGGAAGAAAATCGCGTCTGGCAACTTTTGCATCAATACCGATTTTTTCAATATAATCTTCGGCTTTTAAATAATCGGGTCTGTATTGTATAACTTCCGCGTTAATACTTTGAGGAAGAGGAAGAAGTGATGCAACGGAATAATCACTTCTCGGCATTACGCTTAAATCTTTTTCCCTTAGACCTGTTAATACTCCGAGTTCTCTTGCGACAATAAGTCTTTTGTCAACATAAACATTTAATTCTTCACGCAATTGTGTCAAAAGCTGTTTCTCATCCATTAACTCGGTAACAGGACATAAACCGTTTTTATATTTAATTTCTTCAAGTCTTACGATTTCCGTTTGAAGTTTTACCAGTTCTTCCTGATCTTTTATGAGTTTATCAAATTTTATCAGGTTAAAGTAATCTGCGGCAACAGCGGAAGTTAAAGAAATGTAAGATGCTCTTTCATTCTGTTTAACCATTTCAAGCTGTTTTTTTACAGACTTTGTTTTTAAATAATTTTCGCCCCAAATATCAACCTCATAACTCATGGTCAAAGGAAGGAAAAAATTACTCTGGCTGTAATCTCCGACTGTAATCGCTCCCATTTTTACGGTTGCTGAGCTTAAATCTCTGAAAACATCTCCTTGAAATCCGACCTGAGGCAGCTGCCCTGCAAAAGCCATTTTAACGACCTGCTCGGACTGTTTTACGTTCAATGATGCAATCTTTAAATCCTGATTGTTTTTAAAAGCAGTTGTAATATAATCCGTTAAAACAGGATCATTATACTTTTGCCACCAGTCAAGATTTAAATATTCGGTTCTGTAATCCGTTGTATTTTTTGATGCTTTTGCCTCTGCAACAGTTAAATTGCACAGCAAAATAAACAGGGTTAATAATATTTTAAAAAATTTCATGCTTGCTATTTCCTTCTTTGTGTTATCATAATAACACAAAGAAAAATCATGGACAAGACAGATTTATTAAAAAGCAGAATTGGGATGAAGCTGGTACGTGTGGGAAAAATGGTTCGTGCCATAGCTAACAGAAAATTTGTAGAGGCAGACTACCCCATAACCCCCGAACAGTTTACGGTTTTGACCGCAATTCTCGACCATGACGGATTGTATCAGCGTCAAATAGGCGCACTGACTTTAAAAGACAGACCGAATATTACCAGAATTATAAATATTCTTGAAAATAAAGGTCTTGTAACACGAACAGCAGACACAAACAAACGCAAAATATTTAAAATTAATATTACGGAAAAAGGCAAAGAAGCTTATGAAGAAGTACTTCCCACAGTTGTCGAACACTGGCAGCAGACAGTTGAAGGCGTGACAGATGAAGAATTGGAAAGCTGTTTGAAAGTTTTAAATAAAATAAAAATTAATTTGGAAGAAAAATTAAATATGCAGATATAAGAGGTGAAAAATGGAAGAAAAGCCCCAACATAGTGAAGAATTTGAAGAAAAAGCGAAAGAAAGATTAAAAACAAGAAAAGAAAAAGCAAAGAAAAAACGCCCCGAATATAAGAAAAAACGTGTTATTGTTCCAATTATAACGGCTGTTATTCTTATTTTAACGGGAATATTTCTTGCAATTCATTCAACTTTTTTCCAGTCAACAGATGACGCATTTGTTGAAGGAAGGCTTGTATCAATAGCTCCGCGTGTTCAGGGACCTGTTATTAAACTTCTTGTAGATGATAATGACGAAGTTAAAGCAGGACAGTTATTAGTTGAAATAGATCCTGCGGATTACGAGGTAAAACTTCATCAGGCAGAAGCAAAACTTGCGGAAGCCAGAGCCCAATTAAACGTTACCGAAAAACAAATAGAAGAAGGCGGCTCAAATGTTCAACAGTCTTATGAAGATGTAAATTCAACAAAATCAAAACTTGATTTTGCCGCAAAAGACCACAAAAGATACACAGATATGTATAAAGAAGGCATTGTATCAAAACAGGATTACGATAACAGTTCAACCCATTATACAGTCGCACAGGCAAATCACAAAGCTGCAAACGAACGTTCAAAAGCTATGCAGTCAGCATTAGAATCACATAAAGCTAAAGCCGAAGCCGTTCAGGCAGAAATTCAGAGATTGGAAGCAGAAGTTGAACAGGCAAAACTGAACCTTTCTTATACAAAAATCTACGCCCCTCAGTCAGGTATGGTTTCTGCAAGAAGCGTAGAAATGGGAAATTATGTTCAAGTGGGTCAGCCTTTAATGGAAATCGTACCCGAAAAAGTATGGGTTGTTGCAAACTTTAAAGAAATTCAATTAACTCACATGAAAAAAGGTCAGCCCGTATCAATAAAAGTAGATACTTATCCGGGGAAACGTTTTAAGGGTCATGTTGACAGCATTCAGCGTTCGACAGGCGCAAAGTCAAGCCTTTTCCCGCCCGAAAATGCCGTAGGAAGCTATGTAAAAATCGTTCAGCGTGTTCCCGTAAAAATCTTATTTGACGAGGATATTAAAGATTACAACATAGTTCCCGGAATGTCAGTTGTACCAAAGGTTAAAATAAGATAATGGAAGAAGTAAAAAAACAAACAAACCCGTATTTACAAGCTTTTGTAATCCTTTTACCTTCAATACTGGCACTTGTTGCGACCTCAGCAACAAATGTATGTCAGCCGAATATTGCGGGATATTTTGGTGCAACACAATATGAAGCCAATACAGTTATTACAAGTTACATTATTGCAAACGGAATAATGCTGCCCACAACAGGATTTCTTGCAAAAGTTTTCGGAAAGAAAATGTTTTTTATGTATTGTATAACATTTTTCTGTCTCGGAGCTTTATTCTGTATACTCGCAAGAGATTTGCACATGCTTATTCTGGCAAGAATTTTTCAGGGAATTGGCGGAGGCTGTATTTTACCGTTATGTCAGGCAATGCTGCTGGATATATTTCCGGATAAAAAAGGGCTTGCAATGGCATTATTCGGGGTTGCCGCCATGTTTGCGCCGCTTGCTGGACCTTTCTTCGGCGGTTACCTGACAGATAACTGGTCGTGGCAGTGGGTTTTTATTATTAATATACCTCTTTGTCTTATTTCTCTTGCACTTATCAAATTTTTCGTGCCTAAAGACGAACCCGTAAAAGAAAAATACAATAAAAAGTTTGATATTGTCGGCTTTGCGGGAATTGCAGCGGCAATGGGATGTATGCAAATTGTTCTTGATAAAGGTGAGCAGTTTAACTGGTTTGATACAACATGGATTTGCTGGCTTACCGGAATTTCTATATTTTCATTTATATTCTTTTATGTGTGGGAGCTTGAATACAAATATCCCATTATTGACATAAGGGTATTTAAAGATAAAAACTTTTTATGCGGAACAGCTATAAGTTCAATAATTAATGTTCTTTTGTACAGTACATTGCTCCTTGTTCCGTTATTTTCACAAAGTCTGATCGGTTACAGTCCTTCGGCATCGGGTTTAACAATGTTTCCTCGAGCTGTAGTTTGTCTTGCGGGGCTTCTTATTATGGGAGAAATCGCCAAATATGTCGAAAATCGAATATTAACAGCAATAGGATTTATAATAATGGCATCTGCCGCAATCTGGATGTCATGTCTTAACACTACAGCTTCAATGTATAGTATTGTATTACCGAATTTACTTCTTTGCTTCGGTGTTTCTGTTGCATTCGTTCCTATTACCGCACTTTCTTTTTTAACTTTACCGAAAAATAAAACAGCAGATGCGGCAGGGCTTCATGCTTTGTTTAAAAACATTGTAACAGCAATTTCAACTTCCGCGTCTTCCACATTTATTGCCCGCGGAGGACAGGTTTACCAGAATAACCTTGTAGAACATCTTGCATATCACAATCCTGCATACAGGGTTCATTTATCAGCATTACAGCATAAATTCATGATGATTTATCCATCAGTTGTTGCTCATAAAAAAGCTTCGGGAATGTTATACAAACAGCTTTTGCAGCAAGCCAAACTCGGCGCCTTTTATGACGCCTTTTTATGTTTGGCAATGCTTGCAATGCTGACTATTCCTTTTTTATTACTCTTAAAAACAAAAAGTAAAAAATCGTCTGCCTAATAATTCATTTCCCAATTATCATTTAAAATTTTGCCGAAACACGCATAATCATTTAATGTTGAAGTATTCTCGCAGGTATTTCCCAATAATCTAGCTTTATCAATTGAGCCGCCGCGGCAAATACCTTTGGTTCTGCAATCATAAGAAACATTACCGGCATCGAGAACACCATCAGAAAAAACTGCCAAATAAAAAGCATCTCTTCCAACTATATTAGGTCCCTTCATTCCGTTAATATCTATAAAAACATTTCCTCGTGTTATTGTTATACCGTCTTCAGAAGTTGACGTTGTCCAGCTTGGTTTATCTAAACATATAGCAGCACCGCTTGCGATAACGGCACAAGCACCACCGGTATATTTATTATTATTTATATCTTTAAAAAGATTTCCGTTAATATTTTTGTAATCATTAACAAAACAAGGTTCCGCAACCCCATCTTCACAATCCTGCACAACTTTAAAATAATCATGTAAAAAAGTTTTCATGCTTGCAGGTGTAGTCAATCCGGCTTCTGTAAGATTTATAGCATTTTTATCAGTCATTTCACGCAAAAAAGCCTGTTGAAGTTCATTATAAACTTTGTGTAACTGAGTTACATAAGTTTTACGCTGATGATTTTGCATCAAAGTTGGAACCGTCATTGCAGAAACAACTCCAATAATGCCTAATGTAACAAGTACCTCAGCGAGGGTAAATCCTTTATAGGAGCTTAAAGTACGCCCCCCCCCCGCGTTGATGAATTAAATAAATTTTTCATTATCG
>QWCY01000704.1_pt1 | contig 52998 bp, 49 predicted proteins | sample 1972631 | NCBI WGS metagenome assembly QWCY01 (sample SAMN09866696, study PRJNA288562) | Human gut metagenome isolate pre1_stool, whole genome shotgun sequencing... | isolation source: gut | host: Homo sapiens | place: USA: California
AATAATATATTAAAATAATTATAGCAATCAAATATAATACCATACTTGCCATTAAACTTATTTTTTTCTTCATATATCAACACTTCTTTCTCAACGATACCTTACTATTCGTATTATTCTTTATTCTATAGCTCCCACTATACATTTATTAAACATATACATTTCTACTTGTATTGTTTTATCAGTTGTTACATCTTTAATCATTCTGACTTCATAACCTAATCCTTGATATATGATTGTTTTCATAGAAGAATCATCTTCTTGCTTAACTATTGCAAATATAGGCTCTCTAAAACTACTTACCCTATTCATATCAATAGATATAATAATACAATATAATGTTACTAAAATAATTATAATGGATAATACAATTTTTAATGTTTTCTTACAAAATTTTACTACTAATAACATTGCTATAATTAATAAGATAAAAATTCCTAACATATTTTTCCCTCCATAAATTACTAATTATTGTTTGCATTATATCACAAAGGACAGATAATTTTCAACTAATTACCTACCCTATCTATTGTAATTTGTTACTATACAATCATAAATATAAATCCAGGTAAAAGTATTCCAATAAAAGTAATTGATAACCATTTTCCAACCTTTGTAAACAAATTATCTTTATATTTAATAGATAATATTAGTGCTGGTATTAAAAATATAAATGAATAAAAAATAGTGTAATGTGTTCCAGTCGCATTAGCCATATTAGACCAAGTAGGTATGTTCAATGTTGCTAAAATGTGATCTCCTACACAAACTCCAAAAATATTAAAAGCCCAAACGAAAGCAATAATTACTAGTAACAATGACAATGAACCTATACCATTTTTTTTATTTTTCATTACAAATACCTCCTCGATAAATTACTATTTTTTATTGTCAGCCATTTTTTATTCCTACATATTAATAAAGCGAAGTTCACTTTTAAGTTATTATTTATTTATTTCATATCTTGTACTTGGCCCGTTTCCGATTTTAACCAAAACACCATTTTCAACTAATTTATTTAATATTGTTGAGGTAGTTGTCTTTTCTTTATTAATTAGTGCTTGAGCGTTACTCCTTGTTATAGAGCCAGTTTTTTCAATATATTTTATAATTATATCCATATCACCTTTACTATTATTTTGTATAGCAACATTATTCAATGATATTTTAGGTAATTTTACAACAAATGATGACGGTAATACATCTATCTCGAAATTTAATCCAATTTTATTATAATATGATTTTACTCTTCTTAATCCACTTCCTATTGCTTCTACCCTCTTTATTCTCATAAAAATAGATTGTAAGTAGGGATTTCTTGAAGTTGATAGACCTGCTAGTATATCATCAAGTGTTATGTTTCCATATAAAGATCCAAAACTAATAACTTCTATTCCATTATTTTTATATAAATTAAGTATATTAGATGTTAACGTTCCATAATCTCTGTGTATAAGAGAATTTAGCACAATTTCTCTTAAAATAAATTCTGGATATTCTTCAATATCTTCTCTAACACTCGTATTAATCAATCCATATGTTGCTGTATTATTTTTTAAATAATCAATTATAGTATCATAAATTTCCAAGATTGATCCTTTAAATTCTTTTCTATCTAAAAAATTATTCTTTTCATTTGATTGATACACAGCTAACTTAAATGTAAATGGATTTTGATCAGAAAATAATAATCCTAAGTTTGTATATTTTTGATTTGCAGTAAAATGCAAATTTTCTTTTATATTATTTTCATTTATATTAATATTATTTTCTTCTAAGGCTTTACCGATATAATCAAAAGTTAATTCTTGATTGCTTGAAATTGATGTTTCAAATGATAAGCTACTATTTTTTATTATCAATTGCTTTACTGTTTCTTCTGTTGCAGGAATCGAGCAAGATCCAGTTCTTAAGTATGTTCCTTTTACAATTCCTTTTTCTTTAAGATAATAAATATCAATTCCTTTTGAAACTTTTATAATAATATATTCTTTATCTTCAATTTTTCCTGTATTTATCGAAACGAAAATTCTAGCATCTGGATATATATTTGTTCGTATTCCATTAGAAATCTTTTCTTCAATGTCTTTGCAATTATCCACTCCTATTAAATTTCCATTATCATCATATCCAATATATATAGTTCCAGAATTTGTATTCAAAAAAGCTATGATCTCTTTATATATTTTTTCTGTATAATTTTCTTTAAATTCTATTGATTCATTCTCATTCATGCTACTTACCTCCATCTTCAATCGTTCAATCGTTCAAAATATCGTTCAATCGTTCAAGCATAGTATAACACTTTTATTATAAATTATACAAGATATATTTTAAAATTTTACACTTTTCAATGCTCTAAATTGGTCGTATTGCTTTGATTTTGTGCAATGTTTCTAATGGAAAAATTTAAGAGGAACTTACAACGCCCCTCTATCTCTCCTACTTATTATTGTTTAATATATTCTTTTGGAATTAAATTATAATCATACATTACCTTTGAATGATTATCCCAAATTAATTTTTTCTCTAACAATTCATTATTTTCTTTTAATATCTTATTTTGATATATTTTTGAAACTCTATAATAATTTTCTCCTTCTTTTTGAAAATGGTGATTTTCTTCTATTATTTCATATTTCCAAGGAAATGAATTTTGACTTCTCAATTCACCATATAAAGTTTTATTTTCAACCCATAAAAGTAATTGAATATCTTGATCAGTATTATTTTTAAATCTATAATCAATGTAATTATAGCCAACACAAGTACCATCTTTTAATGGGATTCTTTCTCCATCATCAGGTGCTAATGCATCAGAATGTGTATGAAATTCTGTTATTTCAAGTGGACTATGTAATACTAATAAATTAATAGTATTAGCTAAATTACAAAGGCCTCCACCCATTCCCGCTTGTATTTTACCGTTTCTTAAAACACGACCTTCTTTATATCCTTTTCTTTTATTTACAGTTCCTATTAATTTCCAATAAGAAAAAACCTCATTAGGATGAATTACAATATTAGTAATTTTACTAGAAGCTATTTCTACATTTACTATTTTGTTTTCTTGAAGCTCTAATTCAGTACCCTTTTTTATTAAATAAGAATTATATGATGAAACTATATTAGGCAATTTTTCATTAGACCTATCATGTGCAAATTTATCTTTAGATAAAATATCTTGGATATCTCTTTTTATAATTCCTTTTCTAACTGCTAATTTAAAAAATAGTGGATTTCTTTGACTTAATAATTTTTTATTAGTTTTCACTTTTTCCTCCTTTAATATATCGCCAAGTCTATGGGTATATTTTTTATTGTAAGAATATAATTTTAATATTATTTTTTCAATATGACGTTTTATACCAATCTTTTTTTCTGTTTTATAACCAATAAATTTTACCAAAATATTTGCAATACCTGCATTATTTGCACCTAATATATCAGTAAAAATTTGATCACCAATATAGACGACTTCGCTTTTTTCTAAATTCATTTCTTTAACAGCTTTACAATAATTTTCAGGATTAGGCTTTCCTGCATTATCTATATATGGACAATTACTTATATTTTCTAAAAATTCATCTATTCTTTTTTTACCATTATCAGATAAAATAAAAGTTTTTAACCCTATACTTTGTATTTGTTTAAATAAATCATTTACTTCTTTTGTAGAACCTTTTCCATGTGGTACTAACGTATTATCTAAATCAAATATAATTCCTTTATAACCTTTATCAAAAATTTTTTTATAATCAATACAAAAAACATCTTCAACATATTCATATGGATAATATTTTTCTAACATAGCTTTTCTCCTATCTACTAATATATAAATATATATTATCATAAAAATATATAAAAATCTACTAATTCTAAATAATTGTACAAAATCAAACAGAAATGTTTAAATAAACTAAAATATTTATTTAAACATTTCTAAAATTTAAAGTTTTAATATATTTTATGAAAAACTTAACAATTCACCACTATTGTAAAATATTTGTATTATTCTACTTTGGAAGGATTTACATGAACCATAATATGTTTTACATTTAAAAAATTCTTTTCAATATTATCATGTACAGCTTCTGCAATATTATGAGCCTTCTGCAAAGGATATAATCCGTTTACTTGAATTTCTAAATCTACATATATCTTATTACCAAAAATACGAGTTTTCAACAAATCTACACATAGCACATCTTTATTTTCCATAATACAATCATAAATTTTATTTTCAGTATCTTTATCACAAGAATGATCTACCATCTTATCAATAGCATCTTTAAAAATATCAAAAGCAGCTTTATCAATAAATATAAAAATCACTAAACTTGCTATAGAGTCCATAATAGGAAACCCAATCCTTGCACCCAGAATACCAATCAACGCACCTATTGAAGATAGAGCATCTGAACGATGATGCCATGCATCTGCCATTAATGCACTAGAATCAATTTTTTTGGCATAATATCTTGTATACCAGTACATTCCCTCTTTGCTAATAATTGAAATACCTGCAGCAATTAAAGCCAAAACTCCAGGAACCTGCAAATTACTATAATTTTTTTGAATAATATTTTGTAATGCCTCAATTCCTATCCAAAGACCTGTAATAAAAAGTACTATTGAAAGTACAATTGCTGCAACACATTCTAAACGTTCATGTCCATAAGGATGTTCTTTATCCGGTTTTTTAGATGCTAGTCTAATTCCTATAATAACTACTAAAGTACTAAATACATCTGATGCAGAATGAATAGCATCACTAATCATTGCATTAGAATGAGCTATAACACCGGATAAAAATTTTAATATAGACAAAAGCATATTTCCAATAATTGTATTAATTGAAACTTTATTAGCTACAGATTGAAAATTATTTTCTTCAAAATGACTATTACCTCTTTCTTTTTTATCTTTTTTCATTTTCTTACCTCCATAATAAAATATGTCTATAGCACTTAATATAATGGGAGTATTTTTTGATAAAAAGCACAAAAAACACCCACGAATCAGTATTAGCAACTACTGTCCCATGGATGAATATTCCACTGTCACTTTTGTGACCCGACTCCATAACTATTTTGTCACGGTCTGCTCAGTTTGTACTGTAGATTTATATGCAGTGCAAAGATTTTAATCTTTTTATATCATATGCATAAAATATTGTCAATGTTAAAACTTTATTTTTATGAGATATTTTTCATTTAAAGTAATCTTATTCAATTTTATTATACAATAATAAAATTATATTTTTATATATTAAGTATCTATCAACATTTTTCAAATAAATACATAAATTAATATAAAAGGGTCAAGGTGATATCAATGAACTCTTGTGAATACATATATATAATTTCATCAATAGCATATACTATTTCTCAAGGAAAAGATATTGATGAAATTACATTTTTAGGAGCTTTTTTCGCTCAACTTGGAGATACATTATCAACAATAGCAGCAGCAGAAACACTAAATAAAAAAAACGAATAAAAGAGAAAAATATTAAATGAGTATATAAAATTTATAAAAGTTATAGTAATAGGCCTAGGAACTAGTAATTTACTATATTACAGGAATTTTAGAGATATATTGTAATAATATTTAGTTTAATTCCTTTTCCTATAATATAAAAAAGTAACAAAACTAATTTACTATAGTTTCATTACTTCTATTTTTATTCGAATTCTTATAAAATCTCTAAAACATTTTTTAAGAATTCTATTTATAAAATACTATTATATTTATTTAAACATTCGTAAATAAATATCCATTTTATCAACAAATTCTTCATTATTTTTTGTTTGAGTCATTCTCTTTATAACTTGTTCAGTAACTTCAGCAACAGTTAAACTATTCATAGCCTTTCTTAATGCAAAAACTGTTTCTTTTTCAGTTGCAGTTAATAATAAATCTTCTCTTCTTGTTCCTGATTTATTAATATCTATAGCTGGGAATATGCGCTTTTCAGATAGTTTTCTATCTAGGTGAACTTCCATATTTCCTGTTCCTTTAAATTCTTCAAATATTACATCATCCATTCTACTACCAGTTTCTATTAAAGCCGTTGCTAATATTGTAAGACTTCCACCAAATTCTATATTTCTTGCTGCTCCAAAAAATTTCTTTGGCTTATGTAATGCTGCAGGATCTATACCACCTGATAATGTTTTTCCAGATGATGGGATTACAAGGTTATAAGCTCTAGCAAGTCTAGTAATACTATCTAATAATATTACAACATCTTTTCCCTGTTCTACAACTCTTTTAGCTCTTTCTAAAACCATTTCAGCTACTTTTACATGGTGCTCAGGTAATTCATCAAATGTAGAATAAATTACTTGTCCATCTATAGAACGTTTCATATCTGTTACTTCTTCTGGTCTTTCATCTATTAATAACATTATTAGTTCCACATCTGAATTGTTTTTTGTTATACTATTTGCAATCTTTTTTAAAAGTGTTGTTTTTCCAACTTTAGGAGGTGCTACAATTAATCCTCTTTGACCTTTTCCTATTGGACACATTAAATCTATAATTCTCATTGCATATTCATTTGTTGATGTTTCTAATTTTAATTTATGATCAGGATATATTGGTGTAAGTTCATCAAATCTCTTTCTCTTAGCAGCTTTCTCAGGATGTTCACCATTTACTTCTCCAACAAATATCAAAGATGGAAATTTCTCACCATCACGAAATCTTGAGATACCTTTTATCATATCACCTGTATCTAACTTAAATCTCTTTATTTGAACAACAGAAACATAAACATCCTTAGCTGTAGATAAATAGTTTTCACCTCTTAAAAAACCATATCCATCTGGTAAAATATCCAAAATTCCTTCTACAATTTCATCACCTTCATTAGTTAGTTTATAGTCTACAATAGGTTCACCATTTGCATTATACTTTGTAGACTCTGTATCAACATTAGATTCAATAGATTTTTTAGTAATATCTTTACTAAGAACTTTATTCTCTTCAATAGATTTACTGTCTCCCACAGAAATTTGCTGTAAAATTCCTATCAAATCCTCTTTTTTTAATTTAGATATATTTTTTATATTATTTTCTTTAGCTAATATCTTCAAATCAGATAAAGTCATTTTTTCTAAATCTGGCATAGTTTCCTCCTTTATATGACAATTATTATAACATAATTATAAAAAAATTGGAATAGCTTTATAGAACAAATCGAAAAAAACACTAAATATAAATAAGTTTTATATTTGAACAATATTGAATTTATTCTATAAAACTATTCAGAAAAATAAAACAAAAAAAGATATACTATATTAATACTTAACACATAAAATATATCAAATATTTAAATCGTATACCCTATTATTTTTCTATAAATTAATATCCTGTATCCATATATACCTTCTCATTAGGCAAATACATATCCAACTTTTCTCTAGCCATATCTTCTATAAAATCTGTTGATTCAATATCTTGTTTCTTTTTTGAAAGTTGTTCAGTATATTCCTTTTGTTTTTCTATTTGTGATGTTAAATCCTCATAATTTTTTGAATATTGATTTAATGTTTTTTGTTGATTTATAAATGTTAGTCCTACATAAATAATAAGTATTATTAAGATAATAATTTTCGCTATTTTTTTAAACTTTTTCATAAGTATATTCCTCCCTAAGAAATATCATACAACTATATTATTCTACTTTTTTATTAAAAATCCTTTTTATTTTTGGAATTTTTTGTATTTTTTTATTCTTTTTTCCTTTTTTAGACACTTTTTTTCTTATATTAATAATAATAAATTTAATAGGTTTAAACATTTTCATTACATTTTTAAATATAAATTTTAAAGGCATACATATAAAATTAACTACTTTTTTACAAATAAAAATAATTTTTGTCAATATATACACATTTATTTTAATAACATAATTACTTATTGTTATCAAATAAAATAAAGCACCTATTAAAATTCCAATAAACATATACATTCTAAATTCACCATTATTAAAATAAAAAATAGAATAAAGTATGATGGATCCTGTAATTAAGCAAAACAAAATATCTTCTATATAAGTTATAAAATCTTTAGTTTCTATACTTCTTCGTAGTATTCTAAAAAAATCAAAAAGTAAACCTATAACAAAGCCAACAATTACAAATATAATAAATATATATGCTTGATTAGTTATCATTTTCTACGCCTTTCTACTTAAAAATTTTGCTTAACAAACTACTATTTTTGTTTTTTTCTAAATCTTTATCACTATATGCTAAATATGAAATTGTTCCTTCTAATACTACTTCTGATGTATCTAAACTTAATTTATTTACTCTAATATTTTCGCCTTTAACTGTAAGCAATCCTAATTCAGTTTCAACAATTACAACTTGATCATCAAAACTCAAAACATCATTTACACCTGAAATGCTTAGTTTTCCCCTATTTTCTAATATTAAATTTTGAATAACTCCTGTATTTATTGTTTTTCTTTCCTCAATTGGCATATTAAACCTCAACCCTTTCTATACAAAAATTATTTATTATTATCTTTATATAATTCTTTTATATAATATTCACAGGTTGTCTTTTTTAGAACAATATAAAGGAAGTTAGTATACTTTCTTTAATACAAAAATTAGAGTTATTAAAAGCACAGGCAATATTGCTGATATGATTTTAAAAAAAGTTGAAGTAAAAAAACTTTTACAGTTTTCCACCTCAACTTTTTACAAAAAAGATTCTAAAAAAGTACGCAAATTAATAAATACATATTTTAAAAATAACTATATTAATAATAAGCACTTTACATTATAATAAATTTACTTTTTCCTTAAACAATTCACCTCTTTGAACAGCGTTTTTAAACATATCAAAACTTGCACTTGCAGGAGAAAATAAAACGATTTGAGAAGGTTTTGCATATTTTCTAGCTGTTTTTATAGCATCATCTAAATTATCTACTACATAAATAGGTAATACTTTATTTTCTTTTTCCATTTTTTCTTTTACACAATCAAATATTTTTCCAGATGTTTGCCCCATTAATATAAGTGTTGATACTTTTTCTAAAATAGGTTTTGCAATAGGTTTATAATCTAAATTTTTATCATATCCACCAGCTATTAAAACAATAGGTTCTTTAAATGCATTTATACCAGCTAATGTTCTAGTTGGAGAAGAGCTTGCGGAATCATTATACCATTTTACACCATTTAACTCTCTTACAAATTCTAATCTATGTGCAACAGGCTTAAAATTTTTAATAACTTCTATAGCTTTATCTATATCTACTAGTGTACTTGTTGCAGCCAATGCTGTTGCAATATTCTCATAATTATGTTTACCTCTCAAAATAACATCATTTACATTTAAAAGATGTTTTCTTATTTTATCCGTACATATTTTTATAATATCTTCATCAATAATGTAACCATTATCCAATTTTTCTTTATCACTAAAAAATATCACTTTTCCTTTTGCCTCTTTAGCACATGCTCTAGTAATCTCATTATCATAATTTAGTACTACTATATCATTTTCATTTTGATACTTAAATATATTTTTTTTAGCATCTATATATTCTTCATAATCTTTATGTATGTTTAGATGATTTGGTGTTATATTAGTTATAACAGAAATATTAGGACTTACTTCCATTCCCATTAATTGAAAACTACTTAATTCAAGGACCACAATATCATCAGGTTGCATTTCATCTAATTTAGTAAATAAAGGTGTCCCTATATTCCCTCCTAAAAAAGTCTTATATCCACTTCCCTGTAATATTGCGTTTATAAGACTTGTTGTTGTTGTTTTACCATCACTTCCTGTTACACCAATTATTTTAGATGGACACATTTTCATCAAAAGCTCTATTTCTGTTGTTACTATTGCACCTTTTTGTGCTTCTTTTTCTAATTCTGGTTTTGTTGGTAAACAGCTTGGAGATCTAAAAATCAAATCAAAATTATTTAATTTTTCAAGTGAATTTTTTCCAAATGAAAATTCAAATCCATAATTTGTTATTTTATCGATTGTTTCTTTTGGTAATTCATCTATTGCTCTATCATCAAATATAGTTACATTTGCTTTTTTATCATGTAAATAATCTAATAATGGTAAATTACTTACTCCTAAGCCTATTACTGCAACTTTTCTAAATTTTATATATTCATTAAATTCATTTAGTTTTTCATTTATATACATATTACAATCATTCCTTATTGTATATTTAGGTTTTAAAGTTTTACCTATAAACTATAAAATTTATTAGCATTTTATATTTTATTCAAACAACAAAATACAAATATTAAAATAATAATGTTACTCAAATAAATTTATAATTACAACATTTTTAATATATCACTTTTTTCTTTTTTATTCAATCTATTTTATGTATATTTTTTGAAATTAGTGTTAAAATAATTATAAATCATGAATGGAGGTGCTTTTATGGCAAAGAAAAATAAAGAAAGTAAAAAAAATAGCAATAAAAATAATCCAACTCAGGAAAATGAAAAACAAAATAAACAAGACAATAAATAGTTCAATATATTTTCAAATTATAACTAACAACATATATGCACGAACAAAAGCGAACATTTATAACATTTGCACTATTTAAAACATTTCAAATTTGTTCGTGCACAAAAAAAGAAAAGCATTCCTTAATTTTAATTTACTAAGCAATGCTTTTCTTTTTTAATATATACATCTAATTGCATTTTCAATATATTATAATTTCAAATAAATTTTCCGCTTCTTTTCTTTTAATTTATAAATAAATTTTAAAACTTTAATTTTAATATATATTTTTATTGTTCAAGATATTTTTTTAAAAATTTACCCGTATAACTTCTATCATTTTTACAAATTTGTTCAGGTGTACCAACAGCAATAACCTCTCCCCCATTATCTCCACCTTCAGGACCTAAATCAACAATATAATCACAAGTCTTTATCAAATCCAAATTATGTTCTATAACTAAAATAGTATTACCTGTATCAACCAATCTATGCAAAATATCAACTAATTTATGAACATCTGCAATATGCAATCCCGTAGTTGGTTCATCTAAAATATATAAAGTTTTTCCAGTTGCTCTTTTTGACAATTCTGTAGCAAGTTTAACTCTTTGTGCTTCACCACCTGAAAGAGTTGTAGAAGGCTGACCTAACTTTATATAACTTAATCCTACATCATATAAAGTTTGTAATTTTTGTTTTATTTTAGGAATTTTATCAAAGAATTCTAAAGCTTCTTCTACAGTCATATCCAATACATCAGCTATGCTTTTACCTTTATATTTTACCTCTAAAGTTTCATGATTATATCTTTTGCCCTTACATACTTCACAAGGAACAAATACATCTGGTAAAAAGTGCATTTCTATTTTATGAACGCCATCTCCATTACAACTCTCACATCTTCCACCCGCAACATTAAAACTAAATCTTCCTTTTTGATAACCACGCAATTTTGCTTCATTTGTTCCTGCAAAAATATCTCTTATTAAATCAAATAATCCTGTATAAGTTGCTGGATTAGAACGTGGAGTTCTCCCTATAGGTGACTGATCTATATTTATAATCTTATCTATTTGTTCTAACCCTTTTACCCCTTTACACTTTCCAGGTTTTTCATTTGCACCATTTAATTCTTTAGCAATTGTTTTATAAAGTACTTCATTTATTAAAGTTGATTTTCCAGAACCTGACACACCTGTAATGCATGTAAATAATCCTAATGGAAACTTAACACTTATATTTTTTAAGTTATTTTCTGTAGCACCTTGTACCTCTATAACTTTGCCTTTTACCATTTTTCTACGTTTTTTAGGTACAGGTATTCTTTTTCTGCCACTTAAATATTGACCAGTTACAGAATTCTTAACATTTTTAATTTCTTCTGCTGTTCCTTGTGCCATAACGTTTCCACCATGTGAACCAGCACCAGGACCAATATCGATAATTTGATCTGCAGCATACATAGTATCTTCATCATGCTCAACCACTATTAATGTATTTCCCAAATCTCTTAATTTCTTTAATGTTGCTAAAAGTTTATCATTATCCCTTTGATGTAATCCAATACTTGGTTCATCTAATATATATAATACACCTGTTAAACCTGAACCAATTTGAGTTGCTAAACGTATTCTCTGAGCTTCCCCACCTGATAATGTTCCTGCACTTCTTGATAATGTTAAATATTCTAGACCAACATCTACTAAAAATTGTAATCTTTTATCTATTTCTTTTAAAATCATATCAGCAATCATTGCTTGAGTTTTTGTTAACTCTAAATTATTTAAAAAGTCTTTAATTTTATTTATAGACATATCTGTTAAATCATTTATATTTTTATCTCCAATTTTTATAGAAAGTATTTCTGGTCTCAACCTTGCCCCTTTACAAGCAGGACATTCTGAATTACTCATATACATTTCATAAAAATCTCTCATTCCTTGAGATTTAGTTTCATTATGACGTCTATCTAATGTTGGTAAAACTCCTTCAAATGGTGTTGAAAATCTTCTTGTCCCAGCTGATGACTCAAATTGAAAATCTATTACTTCACTACCTGTACCATATAAAATTTTATCTAAAAAGTCTTTTGGTAACTTTTTAATTGGTACACTAATGTCTACACCATAATGTCTACCTATACTTTCAAAATACATTTTAGCCATTGTATCTGCCCTTTTCATAACACTAGAGCCGAATGCTTTTACTCCATCATATAAAGTCTTATTTTTATCAGGAATTATTAAATCAGGATCCATTTTCATTAAATATCCTATACCAGAACACTCTGGACATGCACCAAATGGATTATTAAAAGAAAACATTCTTGGAGATAATTCTGGAAAACTAAATCCGCAATGTGGACACGCATAATTTGTACTATATAATATTGCTTTTTGACCAACTACATCTATTAATACCAAATTATCTGCATGCTTTAAAGCAGTTTCTACAGATTCTGTTAGTCTACTTCTAATATCTTCTTTTATTACCAATCTATCTACTACTAATTCTATTTCATGTTTTTTCTTCCTATCTAACTCTATATCATCTGACAGCTCATATACTTGTCCATCTATTCTAACTCTTACAAAACCTTCTTTTTGATATTCTTCTAACTGCTTAATAAATTCACCTTTTTTGCTTCGTATTACAGGTGCCAAAACTTGTATCTTTGTACCCGCTTCTAATGCCATTATATTATCAACAATTTGATCTATAGACTGTTTTTCTATTTTTATACCACAATGTGGGCAATATGGTGTTCCAATTCTAGCATACAAAAGTCTTATATAATCATAAATTTCTGTAACAGTCCCTACTGTAGAACGTGGATTTTTTGAAGTTGTCTTTTGATCTATTGATATTGCTGGAGACAATCCTTCTATTGATTCTACCGCAGGTTTTTCCATTATTCCTAAAAATTGTCTTGCATAAGAAGATAAACTTTCTACATATCTCCTTTGTCCTTCAGCATATAAAGTATCAAATGCCAATGATGATTTTCCAGAACCTGATAATCCAGTTATTACTACTAATTTATCTCTTGGTATTTCTATATTTATATTTTTTAAATTATGTTCTTTTGCACCTTTTATTATTATTTTATCATTCATACTAAAATACATTCCTTTCTCTGCTTAACAAAAGCACATAAAAACATGAAAAATTTTACACTTCATATTCTTACTTCACTATTAGCAAATTTCATTATACTATAAATCACAAATAAAAACAATAGTTTGGTAAAATATATTTTTTAAGCAAATTAAAAATATCAGATATGCATAATGATATTTAAAAGCAAAAAAATTCCCACAAGCACATTGTACCTGTGGGATAAATAGATTATAAAATTTACATAAGTAAGTTAAGTGTTACTTATGCTTTTTAGTCTAATAAAGCTTTACAACATCTAAATATTAATATTGCTTAATATCTACTGTTATCCTTTGGACTCTATATGGATCTACTACTTTATAAGAATCTCGCGCATCTTTAACACAATCATGATTAAAAATTTCTTTACTAGCTTCACTTCTATAAAATTCTAAATGTAATTTTTCAAAAAATTTACTTGAATTCATTTTTGAAAGTACCTTTTTACCATTTTTGGTATTGGCTCTTACATAAAAATTCAAATTTACAGTAGAAGTTAAATAAAAAATCCTTGCTTGGTCTTTAGAGGATGTATATGCCTTATAAGAGAGTCTACATGCTTCTTGCTCTGGTAAAATATATATAGCACCTTCAGAAAAATAATTTGTGCTTATTAATTGAGAATCAAAATCACTGACTTGTTCTACAGTTTTACTATCTAAAAACTGCTCTATTTTTGATTTCAATTTTTCAATTTCTGTATTATCTTGTGGATAGCTTCCATCATTTAACGTAATAAGCATAAAATCATAAAAACTAGTCCAATAATCTGAATTTTCTGCCGGTACAAATATGGTAGCTTCTGTTGGAAAACCTAAGTCTTTCAGGTGCTTGCCCTCAACAACAGTATTTATTAATTTTAACATGTTAAAATTATATTCATCATCACTATATTTAGATTTTTTGACTATTTTCGAAGCTTTCAAACTTTTAAATATGTCTTTATCATCATTATAAGCCATAACAAATGGTGAATAAGCAAATTTAGTATATGTACCATCTTTTTCTTTATTATATCCGACAGAAATATCTGCCTTTTCATCAGAAGTAATAACTACTTTGTAATCATTTTTTAAATCCGTTTTCTTTAAAGCTGCAGAAAACGCATCCTCCATATCTGCTGGCGCATTTACAGTCACCTCTTTTTCTGGAATACTAATAAAATCTACAACTTTACTAATGAAAAATGTAGTTATTTGTAAAACAATAATTGTTATTACAAGAACCTCCAAGTTTTTTTTCCAACTCATAATATAACGTCTCCTTTAATAATCAAACTCTAATTTATCTGCTATTTCTTCAAAATCCTTCATTATTGACTTTTCTAATATCTCAAGTTTCCTATCATAACACATTAAAGCCCTGTGTACCTTAGATTCATAATAAGAATTATTACAGCCTGAGTCAAATGCACTCTTGTAATAATAGATTGTCTCATACAGATTTTGTAAATCTTCTGAAAAGATTTTATCATCATATTGCTTTTTTTCAATTGCAACACACATATAAAAAACGTGTTTCAAATCTTCTACAATTTTATTAACATTCCCTATGACAGACGCATTTGAAAATGCTTTATTCTCTGAAAGTACTTCTATTTTTTTTATTTTATCTAATGCACTCATATAACTAGAATACAATTCCACATTATTTGACGTACTTTCATATTTTAAAGAATTTGATTTGATTAATGAAGAAACCTCTTTATAATAGTTATATTGCTCATCACTATTATAAAGAACATTACAAAAATTTTTATAATACATATAAATAATTAATTTTTCTAAAAAGTACCCAGAAAAAAATAATAATGATTCTATTGCAACAAAAAGTAAGATCCTTTTCAAATTTATAGTATGACCAAAAGAAAAACTAATAGCAACTTTTAATGTATACAATGCAGATAATACATACCAAATTACTGAAATTAGTTCATGGATAAAAATTCTATTATTTTTGCAATCATACATAGAAATAGAAAAACCATAAGAATCATAAGTATTGTATACGCAGCTATTTTTTTCTTCGCAATCAGAACATTTATTTTTATATTTTGCAGGAACATCTTTAAACGTCCGATTATTAAGTTTTACATTATAGCACCTATATTTGTCCTTTCTCTTTCCTGATGAATTAACTTCTGGTTCGCATACTTTGAGCATAAAATTTCCTCCTTTATAATCTATTTAATTTTCAATGTGCGACATAATTATATTAACATAAAATGGAACAAAAATCAATATTATTGCAAATTTTATTGAAAACTAGCTTGTATTTGGTATATAATATAAACATAACATTTTTTATAATATAATCAATTCATTATAAGTCAAAGTACATTTGACTCTAATTATAATTATTAGGAGGATCTTTTTATGTTTAAACTACATTCAGAATATACTCCAACAGGAGACCAACCACACGCAATAGAATATTTATCAAACGGTATTAAACAAGGCAAAAAATTTCAAACTTTACTTGGTGTTACAGGTTCAGGAAAAACTTTTACAATGGCAAACATAATAAACAAAGTACAAAGACCAACTTTAGTCTTAGCGCACAACAAAACACTAGCAGGACAACTATATTCAGAATTTAAAGAATTCTTTCCAGAAAATAATGTTGAATACTTTGTAAGTTATTATGATTATTATCAACCAGAAAGTTATATACCAAGTTCTGATACTTATATAGAAAAAGATGCATCAATAAATGATGAAATAGACAAACTAAGACATTCTGCCACACTATCTCTTTTTGAAACAAGAGATGTAATAATAGTAGCATCTGTTTCATGCATATATGGTTTAGGAGATCCAGAAGATTATCAAGAGATGATGTTATCTTTAAGACCTGGTATGCAAAAAAGTAGAGATGATGTTTTAAAAAAATTAGTTGAAATGCAATATTCCAGAAACGAAATCGACTTCAAAAGAGGTACTTTTAGAGCAAAAGGAGATATTGCAGAAATATATCCATCTTCACAAAGTGAAAGTGCTGTAAGAGTTGAGTTCTGGGGAGATGAAATCGAAAAAATCTCTGAAATAAATCCTTTAACAGGAAAAGCTATTGGAGAAAGAAAACACATTCTTATTCCACCAGCTTCTCAATACGTAACAAAAAAAGACAAATTAGAAAAAGCTATTGGAACAATAGAAACAGAATTAGAAGAAAGAATAAAATATTTTAAAGATAATAACAAACTTATAGAAGCCCAACGAATAGAGGAAAGAACAAATTTCGATATAGAAATGATGAAAGAAACAGGATTTTGCCAAGGAATTGAAAACTATTCAAGACATATTAGTGGCAGAAAGCCGGGTTCTCCCCCATTCACTTTATTTGATTACTTTCCAAAAGACTTTCTTTTACTTATAGATGAATCACATGCAACAATTCCACAAGTAAAAGCAATGTACAATGGAGACAAATCAAGAAAAGACTCTCTAGTAAACTATGGCTTTCGCTTACCTTCCGCTTATGACAATAGACCATTAAAATTTGATGAATTTGAAGAAAGAATAAATCAAGTAGTATTTGTAAGTGCTACACCTGCCGATTACGAAAACGAACACAGCAAAGAAAATGTTGTAGAGCAAATTATAAGGCCTACTGGATTACTAGATCCTAAAATAGAAGTCAGACCTGTTGAAAATCAAATTGATAATTTAATAGAACAAATACATGAAAGAGTTGAAAAACATAAAAGAGTTTTAGTAACAACTCTAACAAAAAAAATGGCAGAAGATTTAACATCATACTTAAAAGGATTAGACATAAAAGTTGCCTATATGCATTCTGATACTAAAGCACTAGAAAGAATGGAAATTATAAGAAATTTACGTTTAGGAGAGTTTGATGTACTAGTAGGAATAAATCTTTTAAGAGAAGGTCTTGATATTCCTGAAGTATCACTAGTAGCAATTCTTGACGCAGATAAAGAAGGTTTTTTACGTTCAGAACGTTCACTTATACAAACAATAGGTAGAGCTGCTAGAAATACAGACGGCACTGTTATAATGTATGCTGATGAACTAACCGAAAGCATGGAAAAAGCTATAACAGAAACAAACCGTAGAAGAAAAATCCAAGAGGAATATAATAAAGAACATGGAATTACCCCTAAAACCATTAAAAAATCTGTTAGAGAAACAATCAGTATAACAAAGCAAGAAGATATTGGAGTAGAATACAAACTAGAGAAAAAAGAAGATATAAAAGAAACTATTTCTAAAATTACTGATGAAATGCTTCAATTTGCCAGCCAAATGGAGTTTGAAAAAGCAGCAGAATTACGTGATAAAATAAAAGAATTAGAAAAATTATTATATCAATAATAAACCTTTCTAGTTATTCAAATATTTGCATCTTTGTTTCTACAAAAATGGGAAAAGAACAAATCAGAAAACTAAAAACATAAACATTTTTAGTACTGATATTGTTCTTTTAACCATTTTAATTTACAATTCGTAAATTTGTTTACTGCATTAATGTGACAATTGTCTTCAGTTACAAAAAATTGACTTCAATTCTTGAGTATCTAAGATATATATAGGTTCCCCATCATTATTAAAAACAATTTTATAAGAAACCTTAAATTTTTTTAATGCTTTCAACTCTTCATCATCAAGTGGCGTCTTTATTGATTCACTCTGTGAACTAACAATTCTGCCATATAAATGTTTTGAAAGATATCCAGAAAATAGCAATATTATTACCTCCTTTATCTTGCAGTAAACAAAAATAATAACAATATAAATTATACAATAAATCAAAAACAAAAATGGAAAAATTTGTAAAAAGTATAAAATAATTTACAAAAATTTCCATTTATATGTTTTATAAAAAACTTATTATATAACATTAGCAGCTTTTACAACTTTGTTATTTTTCTCAATTAGTCTGTTTTAATATATCATTTTTTGCATTTTCCTTAAAGTTATCTTTCCCCACTTTCACAAAAATGCTTACAGCTTTATTTAAAGCCTTTTTACTATTTTCATCAAGTTCTTTATAAGATTTAATCATTGTTTTTGCATTTGCAAACCACTTTCCACTAATTTCAGAAAGAGTTTCTGCTTGTGTTGAATTTAATACTTCAAAAAGAACACTTACAAATTGTTCTCTTTGTTTAGGAGTAACCTCTTTAATCCAATTACTGATTGTTTGATCTATAAATTCACTAGAATTTGTAAACTCATCTCTAACAAATTTATCACCTAATACTTGCCAACTATATAAGTCATGTTGCATAATTCCTGTTTGAGTACTTTCCAAAATTATAATTTTTTCCTTATGATTTAATAATCTACCTATAATAGAAGTTTGTGGCATAAATGTTTGAATTTTAGGTAAAATCCTTCTATATTCTTCTGTATCAACAATATTCTCACTAAATCCAGGTCCATCATTATTATACACTGTAACTATTTTTTCTTGAAATTTTAAATCACAAAAAGCTGCTGCATAAATAGCTAAATTTCCACCTTTTGAATGACCACCTACAAATATTTTTAAATTTTCATTATCATATTTTTTTGCAATACTATTTAAGTAATTCACTGCATCTATTTGTGAAGGAACTGTATCACTAAAACACATGTTTAGGTCTTCCCTCCACCCTACTATAGTATTATCTGTTCCTCTAAAAGCAACATATATATAATCATTTGGCAAATGAACAGTAATTGCAGAAAATTGTTTTTCTTGTTCCACATCTATTTTATTTATAAAATCTGATATATATAAATTTCCAAATCTAACACTATTAGCTAAAACAGGATATAAATCAACATCTTCTTTTTGTAAAACTCTTGCAGTTGTTCCGATTAGTTTCATATCTTTTATAACTTTCCTTTATAGTTATCTTTTCTGCATTTGATATTATTTTTTCATCAAGAGGAAAATATGAAAAACGTGCTAAAATTAAATTATCAATTTCATTAAATTCTGTTTTTGTTAGTGGTATATCTCTCCATTGCATATAATCAAAAATATTTGCCATCTTTATTTCATCCCTTTCCATAATTTTTCTAACGACATTTTATCATATTGATTTTTTATAAACAAGTAATTTTTTTAATTTTAAAAAATTACTAGACAAGGTTTTAGTAGATGTGATATTATATTACTGTCAATCAAATGATAAAACTTTTTATACAATTTAGGAGGTAATGTAAAGTGAAATCAAATCAATTAAAATTAATTTTTATAAGTTGTATTTTAATAATTACATCTGTATTTTTTTACTCAGTAAAAGCTGTTGATGCCGAAGATACAGATAATTCTGTTAATTATACTGAAAGTAGCAATTCAACTTCTAGTACCACAAATACTTCAAGCAACACTTCTACTTTAAATAACACTTCATCAAACACATCAAATTCAGCAACAAACACTAGTACAAGCGATGATGAAACAGACAATACAACTTCTTTTGCAAATTATACTGGTGTCTCTGATACAAGTTCAACAACAGTTTCAAATTACTCACCAGATTCAGAACTAGGAATTTCACAAATTTTAAATATTTTATTAATTGTAGTTGGTGTTTTACTAATATTCTTAGCAATTGCAATTATAATAAAAATAAACCAATAATTTTTTCTAAAGATTCAATTAAATTTGAATCTTTTTCCATTTTTATATTTTTTTGCATACATATTTTTTATCATTTTTTTCAATACTAATAATATAATTCTATAATAAGGAGGAATATATATGTACAAGAAAATATTTGTTGCTTTAGCTATATTAACAATTGGAATTTTCTCTTTTTCAATATGTTTTGCAAATAATGATCATATGCTTGAAGATGCAGCAAATGGTGTAAGAAATGTTGTAGGTGGTGCTGAAAATGCAATAGAAGAAGGTGCTAGAGATATTGCTAATACTACAAAAGGTGCAACAGGAGCAGCAGAAAATTCTATGGATAATGCTACTGGAATGACTGAAAACACCAATAATAACAATAACAACAATAATTCAGAAATGAATGGAAATGATAGAACAAACAGTAACACTTATATAGCAACAAGAACATCTACAACTGATTCTAGATTTATGGGAATGAATGCTACAGCATGGACTTGGCTTATATTAGGAATAGCAGGTATTGCAATTGTTGCATTAGTTTGGTACTATGGTTCTCAAATGCGTACTAACCATGATGATGAATAGTATTTATTGTATGTAAGATTATAAAATCCTATATACGAACAAACTATCGGAGTACTTTTATACTTTTTTATAAGTTATATAGTACTTCATTTTTATTATACAAAACAAATACGCGGACTTTAAAATATTCTAAATAGTACAAATGTTATTAATATCCACTTGTTCTTGATTTATTTTTACTTTTTTGGTATACTACCTTTAAACATAAATGAAAGGAATTGAATTTAATGAATACCAACATAAAACAAATTTCTAAAAATCCTACAGCATATCATAATTATAATATAGAAGAAAAATTAGAAGCGGGAATCGTTTTAACACGGAACAGAAATAAAATCAATAAAACAAGGAAAAGTAAATTTAAAAGATACGTATGCTATATTAAAAAAAGGCGAAGTTTTTATAATTGGAATGCACATCAGCCCTTATGACCACGGAAACATTTTTAATAAAGATCCTTTACGTGATAGAAAATTACTACTTAATAAACGTGAGATTTCTAAATTAATTGGTTTAACAAAACAAAAAGGATATAGCTTAATTCCTATCAGTTTGTATTTTAAAGGTGATTTAGTAAAAGTTGAATTAGGTATTGGCAAAGGAAAAAATTTATATGATAAACGTCAAGATTTAGCTAAAAAAGATGCTGAAAGACAAATTGCTTATCAATTAAAGAATAATAACAGACATTAATAATATAAGCAAAAATGAGAAGACTATTGCTTCTCATTTTCATAACTTGAACACATTGATTCATCAGCTTTTTTTGATTTACAATTTTGTGTTGGAGTTACTTGAATAGCTGTTAAAGTACACTTATTTTGATTGTAATCATTATACTTACAAGTCTCAACATTACAGTGTATTTTTTGATTTCCTTCCATATTGCATACCATTCCTTTCTCACCTTTAAGTTACACTTTTCAGTGATAATATTATGATGTGCAAATCTAAAAAAATTATTCAATACATTCTGTATTTCCATTATCTATACAATTTGTAGGTATTTCTTTGAAGCTCAGATACCAATTTATTCCATTTCTATTTTTAATTATTTCTTGTTGTCTATTTTGCAATTCGCAAAAAGTTTTTGGCGGTGGTAAAATTACTGGCTGATTTGGTATCCAATTTGCACCTGTAGAGCTTTGCGAACAATCTGCTACTTGTAATGCTTTAACAATTCTTAATATCTCTGGTATAAATCTTCCTACATTCATTGGATATATTAGTATTGTCCTTATTATTCCTTTATCATCAATTATAAATACATTTCTAACTGTTTCTGTATTACTTATATCACTTGCTATCATTCCATATTTTCTTGCTATTTCACCATTACGGTCAGCTATTATAGGAAAAGAAATTTGTATTCCAGTTCTACAGTATATATCATATATCCAAGCTAAATGAGATGAATTTGAATCTACACTTAGTCCTAATAGTTCAGTATTTATATTTTGAAAATATGTATGTGCTCTCGTAAATGCTATCATCTCTGTTGTGCATACAGGGGTAAAATACACATCTTTGGGTCTTTATATCATTTTTTCGATATCTGTTTTAAGTTCAAATTTAATTATTTTGTTTCTATCTATATAAATTTTCTTTATGAGCATTTGTAAAATCATTCTATCTGGTACTTTTGAATTTATAATTTCATCAAAATAATCAATTGAAGTTTTTAGTTTAATCGCTTTTTCTTCTAAGTTTTTCTTTTCGTCACTTTGAATTAATTCCTGCAAATAGGTAATACTTTGCATTTTTTCTTCTTCAAGTTCTTTATATGTATTTTCTATAATTTTTCTTGCCATTTCATTATTAGCAGATGCCATTTCTTTTATTTTTTGATTAACTAACATTTTATATTCTTCATTTAAAATATTCAATTTGTTTTGTAATTTATACTTATTATTTTCTTTTTTATCTTCCTTTATTTCAATTTTAATATTCTTTATTTCTTCTAAATATTGCTTTTTAGTGAATTTTAAAAATTCTTTTAAATGTATTAAAATATCTTTTTCTTTAACCTCGTGGCAATGACAAGCTTTTGTACTAAACTGTCTATATCTTGAACAATCATATCCTTTTTCTTTTACTTTTCTTCTTATTGCTATACCTGACATTCCAGAACCACATTCTTGACACTCACACATTCCTGAAAAATAATAGTTTCTCTTTGCATTTGCACCTGATGTGTTTTGTTTGGCTTTTTTAGTTCGTATTTCTTGTGCTAAATCAAACATTTCTTTTGAGATAATAGCCTCATGATGATTTTTGAATACAAACTGTTCTTCTTTAGGTAATTTTACAACTTTTCCTCTAATATTTACTGTTCTTTTTTTATGGGTAATTAATGTCCCTGTATATATTTCATTTTTTAAGATATTGCTTACCATATCTTTGGTCCAAGATTCTTGAACTTTATGTTTATATACTCGTCCTCGTTCTAAATGTTTCTGTTTATAGTATTCAGATGGGGTAGGATATTTATATTTGGTATTTAATTCTTGACTAATTTTTTGAAATCCAATTCCTTTTTCGACATACAATTTGAATATGGTTTCAATTACAGGTCTCAATTCTTCTATAACATAAAGCATAGGTATATCATCTTTAAAAACTTTTTCATAGCCATAGTAGTTTCCCATAATAAGCCTTGCTGTTTTTTGTTTAGAATACATATGATCTCTTGTTTTTCTGGAACAGTCTTTTACATATCTTTCATTAAACCAAGTAGTTATTCCAATTGTATCGTCCCTATCATTTAGTACATCATAACTTCCGCCCATTTCAGATACTAGTATTAAGTTCTTTTGCATATTTTTAAATTCATCTATAAGTACCAAAACTTTTCCATTGTTTCTACCAATTCTTGATAGATCTTTTGCTATAACTACATCTATTTTTCCTCCTTTTACTTTTTCCATCATTTTTGAAAATTCAGGTCTATTAAAGGTATATCCCGAAACATTGTCATCTATGTAGAAGTCTTCATCTGATATAATCCAATTACGTGTAGAAGCATACTCTTTAATAATTCTTTTTTGTTCTTCAATGCTTGAGTAATTTTCTTTATCTTCATCTCTAGACAATCTACAATATCCTACAACTGTCATTTTATCCTCCAATTCTTGCCTGATATTGCTTGATGATGTCATATTAGCATACATTCTTATTTAATTCCACTTGTTTTGTAACTATTTTTTTTAGAATTTCGGGATAATTCTCTTTTCCTGTTACAAAAATAGCCACGCTATATTTTTCTTGTTTGTATTTATTGATAAGTTCTTTGGTTTCTTGCTTTTCTAATTCTTCTTTAGTTAAATAAATTTGTATATACTTTGTATTAGTAACTTCGTAAGAAGTAATTTGCATCTAATTAACTCCTCCATAATATTTCTCTATAAATATTATGCAAAAAGAAATAAACAAATATCTCTTTTAGTCTAAAATTACCCTGCAAAATTCTAATACTTATAATCTTTCTTTACTATCAAAAAATCACTTCCTGTTTTGGATACTCAAGAAATATCCCTCTAATAATAGGAGTCAAAATTTTTATATAAATGTTGCATTCGAAAAAAATTTTCATTTTAATAAAGATAGTATATATTACGATCTAATATTAAAAATTTAAATGTGATTTTGATTATAGTTTAAATAAATTTTTATAATTTTTAGGAAATCCCATCTTATATAGAACTTTATCTATTTTTATTGTAAAAAATTGAGTTTCTAATTTCTCTATTTTTTCAATAATATTACTATAAAATTCGTTAAATATTTCTTTCTCTAACAGTATTTTTAATATAATTATTACCGAGAATAAATCCCTTGTTGCATATGCAGTTTTATTATCTTTTATTGTTAATTTTAATTGTCTGTGATAATCAGTAATATTTATTCTATTTTTTAATCTAATATCATATAATTTTTCATCGTGAGCACATATATTTCGGACATTGCCTAGGTTTATTAAATATACTTTTAATGCTTCACTTTGTATATTAAATTTTCTACTTATATTATTTTGTTCTTTTTGTTTCATAAAACTATAAAATTTTGAAACTTTTCCAAAAGATAAAATTCTAATTAATACCCATAAAGGGATATATTTATACTTATCTAAATAATGCACAATCATTTTATTGGCATTTTTATATTGATGGGATATTTCAAGATTAATATCATTTATAAATTTAAGAATTAACTCTTTATTTTTATTTGAATTATTAAAATTTCCTAGAATCAAATAATTTTTATGACCATAATTTTTTGAGAACTCATATGCTATATAAGTATCAATTTTTCTTTCTATTAATAAAATATATTCTAAAAATATAATTCTTATTTTTCTATCAAATTCATATAAACTATAAATTTCTTCTAAAGTAGTTCCATTAGTAAATTTTTCTTTTTTACTATTTTTATTCAAAAATAAATCTTTGTATCCATTTATCAAATAATAGTAGTTATTGTTTAATAATATTTCTTTGGCAATGTCTTCATTTTCTATGTGTAAGTTTCTGTTTTGTAATAATTCTATTTGTTCATCTATTGTTTTGAATTCCTTTTCCAATAATTACCTCCTATTTTGTAAGAAAAGACCTCGGAACCTAAGGTTACACGAGGTACTAATCTATTCCGACTTCAGTCCCGTAGGATTTCTGAAGTACTGATCTACTATAGATAGTATAACATCTTGTACTTGATTTTGTCAAGCAAAACATTAAATTTTCTATCTACTAATAATTAGTATATTTATTATCATGAAATTTATTCATTTTCTAGTTGCAGGATCAGGGAGTCTACTCGAATTCCAAGAACAGCCTAAAAGCGTGGCTTTTAGCAGGGTGCTCTTTAATTTTGGAGTAGACTTTTGTACGTCTCATTTTCAGTAAGAAACAATAATTTCAAAATCGAATTTTTCATTCGTTTTTCTTAATATAGATATTATTGTTTTGCAATAATATAAATTTTATCATTGTGGTACTCTTTCATTAGGAGAAGTTCGATTATTTGTCAAATTTCTTCGCAGTTCTAATCTTCCTTGAGCCTGTATTGATAGTTGACTTTGCTCAGCCAATGAAGGTACTCCTGTTCTTAAACTTTCTCTAAACGAAGTAGCTGTTTTTTCTGTATCATCCATAAGCCTATTTACTATCTCACTACGACTTACTTTTCTATCATAACATGATAAAGGTATTTGTTCCCCTGTTTCTAATTCTAAAACGACATCATTAAATTTATAAAAGTTTTGCATTCTATCATCATAGAAAACAAAATTAAAATTAAGATCAGACATAATTCCACCACATAAATCTATTGTCCCTTCTTTAAAAATTTTATTTTCTTCCTTCATTTGCATATATCCTGCCATATCGTAAAGAGAGAAATCCTCTGCATATGCAGACAAATCTTTTGGGTGAGTGTGACCATTACAAACTATTGCATGTTTTACTTCCATTTCTTGAACTGCTTTTACATATGAATTCAAATTTGGTAATAATGGCGAAAAATCAGCTTCTGCATTGTTTCCATGATTTCTACACCAAACTATATTATCAAATTTTATAGTTTGACCTTCTGTTATTCCCGTTAAAAGATATGAAAATTCTGCTTTAGCTTTTTCTGATTCATCATTAATTTGTATCAACTGTTCAAAAACTTGCGAATTTAAAACAACTTTTCCTTTTGGTACATTGTCTAATTGTTTCGCATCTATAGGCGTCTGATCTCCATAATTGCTATTTCTAAATCTTCTTCTTTGAGCATTTACATTAGATTGATAATTTACTAGTGCGTTATATGTTCTATTTATATATTCTTGTCTCACATTTGCCATAATTCCACCATCCTCTCATAATTAAATAAAACTTACATTAATTATAACATATTTATATATTTTTTGCAAAATAGCACTCCACAAATCGGTTCTGAGGTATGTGTCAAGTGATAGTTGGCAATCGTCCTTTTGGTTGATTTTCTAAGCACATAACTATTCACATTTCCAAAAAATTTTTTTATTTTTTTCTTTTTGACATCACATACTAAAATTTTTAATACAAAATTATTATATAGTTTTTTTTAGATTTTTGTCAAGTCATTTTTAGATATTTTTCTACTTTTTTAATTAAATTTATATATATATTTTAAGTCGCTTATTGATACCATTTTTATAGCCTGTAATATTGGATTATTAGGGTTTAATGTTACTTGTTTACAAATATTATTTGAAGCTATTTTTTCGTTAGCTCTAAATACATTTGTAATACCCTCTAAGTTTTTTTCTATCTCTAACATATATTGTTCTATGCTATCATCAATTTCTATTGGTTGTTCTAATTTTTCTAATTCTATAACCCCTTTGTTTTCAACTTTACTTGCACATATCTTTGCTAAACAAGTTGCACCTATTTTACCAAAACTTAATCTTCCACTTTTAAATCTTTTACTAAGTACGGTAAAGATTTGGCTTTCCATTATGCCAGGGTTTCTATATTCAATTCCATCTGGTGCTTCTGGCATTTCTATATTTTTTTCTTCTAAAATGTCCTGGTATCTTGGTAACCCTTCACTTAAATAACTTTCTAATTTCTCAATTTTCTTTACATATTTTTCTTCGCCCCCACATTCATATTTTAGATATTTTAGAAAGATTGGTACTTCCTCATATCTTCTTTCAGCAATCAACTTTTCTATGATTCTTCTGTTTTCTTCTTCTGGTATATCTCTAATTATTTCTTGATGTATATGAAAGTTGTCCTTTTGTCTTATTGTATCTTTTGTTGCTAATTTATTTATCCATCTAGCTCCATCTCCATTAAGAATCCTTAATTGTATTTTATCTACATCATACTTTTGAAATATTCTAGCGTCCCTACGTTGTTTCATTTCTTTTGAACTCATAAAACCAACTATATACATTTTTTCTACTAATGTATGTCTTGTATCGTCTTTCTTCCAACCTTCATAAGAAACGTGTAACTTTAATTCTGATTTTACACTACTTTGCTCTTTGTATTCTTTTCCTTGCTTTTCACAAGCTTTTTTATTCTTTGCTTTTTGTTCTTCTCGATCTTTTCCCTGAAGATTTATCCATAATCCATCTGCTTCCTCAAACAGAACTGGAATCTCTTTTATTCCTGGTATTAATTTATCCTTACTATCTAATTCTATTTCTTCTTGTTCTTTCTCAATAATTTTCATACCTTCTTGTATAACAACATTTCTTACTGCTTCGTGGCTTATTGCTATATTTATGTTTTCCATAAGTTGTGATGAAGCGTCCCTATATGAATTTGTTTCTACAGCTGTACTTAATATCTTCTCTACTAAGTTTGCTGATATTTTGCCTATTGCTGTTATATTTACTAATTCATCTAACAGAAAAATATATTTTTTGCATTCTCTTTTCGTGTTTTCATTTTCTATATATTCATAAATTGCTCTTTTATATGTTACAATACCTAATACTGTTTTTATTGAATTTACTTTATATCCCTTATGTCGGAAAATTTTTTTATCTCTGTTTTCTTTAATCTTATTGTCATAATTTTCTAATAATGTCTTTAATATGCAACAACCCAAATTGCACACAAATTTATAGATTTTTTTTTCTAAATCATTGAAATTTATATTATTATTTGCTACAATATTATCAAACATAAATGATCCCCCTTAAAAATGTTACACGCAAATCAACATTTAAGGGAAATTATTTATGTTTTTTCTTATTTTAAAAACATTAGAATCTTTTTTTAATTTTGCCAACTAAAATTTTACACTAACGGTTCTGAGCCATTTGAATGCAAAATTTGATAAACTTATCGATATCGAAAATTCAAGGCAATATCAGGCATTTTATTTATTCATCCAAAGATTAAGACTTTACGGGGGTAAAATCTCCAGGATGTGAAAATAGTATCAACCATTTCCCTTTGTAATCATTTAAAGAAATATTTCCACACGTTGTAACAGCTTCAAAATCTGGCGCTTTTTGACCTATTTTTACATTTCCATTCATTAATAATTCATAATCCATATTTTATCACATTCCTTTCGATTTATAATATGAAAAAAACATATTTATTGTGCAGCCAATATTTAACCAACCAAAAAACTTCTAGTATAATAAACTAGAAGTTTTTTGGCTGTGATTAGATTTTCGGCATCATATACTTATACGCTCTATCTGTTTGCTCTTTTATATATTGTATCTTTTTCATATCCGAAATTCTTTCAACAATATTAATAGTTATAGATTCATTAGAAGTACTTTGCAAAAAATACGCAGATGGAAGTTCTAACTCATCTATCTCTACCATAGCAGACTTGAAAACATATTGAGGATTTTCAAACAATTCATTTGTTGCTCCAATACCCTCATAAAGATCAAATCTTAAGAGACCATTTTCTTCATTATATGAACCTTCCAAATAATCATTGGCAATAAAGCCTTTGAATTTGTTGGCAGAAAACATTACGCCTCCTGTACCATACATATTTTCTGTCCGAATTATTACACTAAAAAATAATTCTTTTGCCATTTGTTTTTCCTCCATTTTTAATATAAAATAAAGATTTGCTACAATTTAATCTAAATACATATTAACATAAAGCAGATAAAAAGTCAATTTTATCATTTACAAAAATATCAACTTTTTACTTGCTTAATAACTCTTACACTATAACATCTAAACTATTATTTTAAACTTAAATATCCTATTTCATCCCATCGGTTATATGCTAAATTTAGACTAAATAATAATTTGGGCTTTGCCCCTGCCCTATTTTTATCAACAATGCAAGCATAATATCTTTCATCAGGATCTTTAGATTTTTGAAAATCAAAAAATGTAGTATCAACTTCTTGATTAGAATAATGAAATTCATCATACATGTCTCTTGGTATTTGTTTCATCAAACACAATGTATCTAAAACTTCTTTTACAGTCCTACTTACTGCCAAATCATTAATGTCCAAGTTTATCGGATTTGTTTTATTTTCCGTTAACTGTAATGTTGAACAAATAAATATTCCAAAATTTTGAGCTAAATTCGCTAAAATTGTTGCAGTTCTTTTTATTTCCTCACCATTTCCTATATTAGCAGTATCTGTTTTTAATGTATCATAAAATACATATTCTATTTTTTCTTTATAATAATAGTTCATAATAACTTTTTGTAACTCGTCATTTGTATGATCTGTAATATTTATAAAATAAATAGAATTTAATACTTGAGTATTTATCCAATTAGTTACAGCAATAGTCTTTTTAAAATCTGAGGAAACTTCTTCCAGTCTTTTTATAAAATCCTCTCTACTCTCATTTTTTTCTCTTAACACATATCCATCCTTATCTATTTTTACTATCTTAGAATCATCTGGTCTAAATTTAAACTCTAATAATTCTGTCTCAGATATATGTAATTTTTGACCATGCAATTTTTGAATAGCAGGATGATTCAATATTGTTGTAATAAGAGTCAACTTCATTTTTTCTTCTGACATTTCATTTGAAATTATTAATACCTTTTTTTGATGTACTAAAGAAGTATATGCGGCTATATTCACAGTAAGTCTACTCTTACCAGCATTTGAAGGCATTGCAATTGCCATTGTCTCACCTTTTCTAATTCCTTTAAAGACTTGCGTTAAAATAGGAAAAGGTAAACTCAAACCATTAGCCAAATTATTATCTCCTCTTTCTAAAAAACTTGTCAAATCTGTATTTAATACTGCTTGCTTAAACTTATCTGTTACAGTTACTTGATTTGTAGCATTTTCTACTTCTTCTATTGTCATTTTATCATAAAGTTTATAATGTGCAATTTCAACAATCTTTTTCTGAATACTCTCAATTGGCATCTCCACATATTTTTTTCTTAGCAAACATATTTTTCTTAAATCTGTATAGATTTTTTCCATATTATAATTTTTACCTGCAACATATTGTTTCAAATAATATTTTTGTTGATAAATTCCTTCTACTTCTCTTGAAAAGTTAAATTTTTGTTTTGCTATTTCTGGAGTATAGTTTCCACCCTCTGTAAATAATATACTTTTATATATATTTAATAAACTCTCACTTTCAAAATAACATTGATCAAACAAAATATAATATCTAACAATATATTTAGGTTCTGTTAATAATAAACCTATATAGACTTTTTCTAGTTCCACGTTACGCAAATCTACAGGATATTTTTCTTTATCTTTTTCTGTTTCAAAAACAAATTCTTCCTCATCTTCGTCTTGGTTATCTTCATCTTGTTCTTTTTCGTCATACATATAATTTTCTAAATCTTCTTCATTTTCTATTTTTTCTTCGTTGTCTTTTGTACTATCACCATTTTCTGTATATTCATCTTCTTTTTCAGAATATTCATCATCTTGATAATTTTCATCTGAAATAGAATTGCCAAACAAATCTTCATCTCCTAATGGTAAAAATACAGATAAATCCTCATCATCTTCATCTTTTTCAGTTTCATTGTTGGCTTCTTTTTTCTCATCTATGCCTTCCTCTTGTTGTTCATTTTTTTCTTTATTATCTTCTATTTCTGTATTTTCTTCTTCATCATATTCTTCCTGTTGTCTTTCTTTCTTTTTATTTAAGTTTTGTATAATAGATAAAGCTGTATGGAAATCTCCATCAACAATTGCTTGCTTTGCTCCTTCTATTTCTTTTTTATTATTTGGTGTAATAGGTATACTATTTAATAAATCTGTTATTCTTTTTATACTTTCCATCTATACCATCCCTCTCTAATTTGCTCCTTGTTATATTTTATATTTAAAGAAGTTTTTTTAAATTTCCTACAATATAAAATAATCCTAAGGTATCTTTATTATGTACCTTAGGACGTTTTTTAATCTCTCATATAATCTTTTATTTTTTTCATAAAGATACATCTTGTAACAATATCTAATACTGCATAAACAATAATTGCTATTCCTATTGTTTTTAATGCTAAAGTTGTATTTACTAAAACTGCAATTCCAGCAATAATAATTAGCATTGAACATATTAGAGTAATTGTCCAATATCCAGATTTAATATCTTTCCATACTAATGTTGTTTGGAAATCTTTTAATCCTTCTAAAATTATCCAAACTCCAAGAAAAACACTAAATATGTTTGAAATAATATTTGGACAAAGTAAAACAATTACACCTATAATAATGCCAATTAATGCCATTGTTAAAAGATAATCTTCTTTTGGTTCAGAAGTAAAATAATCTACTAGCTTTAAAAAAGCAACTATTATAAATACGGCTCCTAATAAAACAGTAATAACAGACATCATTTCATTAGGTCTTGCAACTAATAGTATTCCTAACAATACAAATACAAGTGAAATTATAATATCTGTCCAACTTGATCTTTTTAAAAACTTTTCAAACATGTTTATTACCTCTCTTTCTTTTGTATTTTTACTTTTTTATCTTATAAATGAATGACAAAAGTCCTCATTTTTTGACACTCACATCATATCACATTAAAATTATTTTGTATATATTTTTATAAAATTTTTTTATTTTTTTTATTTTCATTCTTTTTTAATTTTTACAATCATACATTTTAATAAAACAAAAACATTTATTTTTAATTTTAATAATCACTATTAATGTACGTTTTTGTATTTATGTAAAATTTGTTAACACAAATTTATACGCATCAAATTTTATTATTGAAATGAGGATCTTTTATGTTTATTTATAATATTAAAATTAATAATAGCAAAATCTTCAAGATATTTTTTATATCTGTAATTATTTTATTATTACTCATTGTTAGTATAGTAATTTTCAGAGTTTTCAACGGTGCAAGTAAAAATCCAAAAAATACTGAAATACATCAAATCAATACTTCAAATTACACCAATGTTCTAAAAGCTGTACATGATGATATTGATTCTTATGTAGGATTAAAAATACATTTTTCAGGTTATGTATACAGACTTTTAGATTTTAGTGAAAATCAATTTGTTCTAGCAAGAAATATGGTAATTTCTTCAAACTTTCAAACAGTTGTCGTTGGATTTCTCTGTGAATCTGAAGATATTAAAAATTTTTCCGATAATTCTTGGATTGAACTAACAGGTGAAATCACAAAAGGTAATTATCACGGTGACATGCCTATTATTAAAGTTACTGAATTACATGGCTGTGATAAGCCAAACGACGAACTTGTTTATCCACCTGACGAAAGCTATATCCCTGTGGCAGGTGAAATTTAACACTTTTTTTCATAATTACAACCTTTTTATCAAAAAATTCGTTTACTTAAATGTGAAAATATGTTACAATATAGATATATTTTAGTAGGTATCAGATTGTTATACCTAAGAAAGGAATGTAATAATGAAAGAAAACGAGAAAATTTTAATCTTAGACTTTGGTGGTCAATACAACCAACTAATTGCACGTAGAGTACGTGAATGTAATGTATATTCAGAAGTTGTACCTTTTAATATCTCTTTAGAAAAAATTAAAGAAATAAATCCAAAAGGTATTATTTTTACAGGTGGACCTGCAAGTGTATATGGAGAAGACTCTCCAAAATGTGATCCTGAAATATTTAATTTAGGTATACCTGTTTTAGGAATTTGTTACGGAATGCAATTAATGACAGCAACTTTAGGTGGAAATGTAGCAAGAGCCAATAAAAGAGAATATGGAACAATAGATGTATCAATTAATAACAGCTCCTTATTATTTAAAGGATTTGAAAACACAAATGTATTTTTAATGAGCCATACAGACTTTGTAGAAAAAGTACCAGAAGGGTTTCAAAATATCGGTCATACAGAATCATGTCCAAATGCTGCTATGGAAAATCCAGCAAAAAAACTATATGGTATTCAATTTCATCCAGAAGTAAACAACTCTGTAAATGGAACTTTAGTTATAAAAAACTTTTTATTTAATATTTGTGAATGTAGTGGAGATTGGCAAATATCATCTTTTGTAGAAGACACAATTACTAGTTTAAAAGAAAAAATCGGAGATAAAAAAGTTTTATGTGCCCTATCTGGTGGAGTCGACTCATCTGTTGCAACTATTTTAGTTAGTAAAGCTGCTGGAAAAAATTTAACTTGTATCTTTTTAGATCATGGTCTTTTAAGAAAAAATGAAGGTGATGAAGTCGAAAAAATCTTTAGAGAACAATTTGATATAAACCTTATACGTGTAAACTGCAAAGATCGTTTTCTTTCTAAATTAGCAGGTGTAACAGATCCTGAAAGAAAAAGAAAAATAATAGGAGAAGAATTTATTAGAGTATTTGAAGAAGAAGCAAAAAAAATCGGTACTGTTGATTTCTTAGTCCAAGGAACAATTTATCCAGATGTTATAGAAAGTGGACTAGGAAAAAGCTCTACAATAAAAAGTCATCACAATGTTGGAGGCTTACCTGAACATGTTGATTTTAAAGAAATCGTTGAGCCATTACGTAATTTGTTTAAAGATGAAGTTAGAAAAACAGGTTTAGAATTAGGTATTCCAGAAAACTTAGTATTTAGACAACCTTTCCCTGGTCCTGGACTTGCTATTAGAATAATTGGAGATATCACAGATGACAAATTAGATATTTTAAAAGATGCAGATGCTATTTTTAGAGAAGAAATTGCTAATGCAGGGTTACACAGATCAATTAATCAATATTTTGCAGTTCTTACAAATTTAAAATCAGTTGGTGTTATGGGCGATGAAAGAACTTATGATTATACTGTTGCTTTAAGAGCTGTTGAAACTACTGATTTTATGACAGGTGTTTGGAGTAAAATTCCTTATGAAGTCTTAGAAAAAGTATCTTCTAGAATTGTCAATGAAGTTGATCACGTTAATCGTGTTGTGTATGATATAACTTCAAAACCACCAGCAACTATTGAATGGGAATAAATTTTTGTATTCAAATATAAAATTAATACATACTTTTAGAAACTAAAGGAGTAATAAAAACATTAATAATTCAATGTTTTTATTACTCCTTTAGTTTATATCTAATATAGTTTTAACAACTCCACCATCAATAAAAGTAGAAAAAATATTTTTAATAACAATCAAAGCTATTGGACCAATTAACATTCCAATAACACCAATAAATTTGAATCCTGTATACATAGCAACCAATGTAAAAATTGGATGTACTCCAATATTTTTGCTAACTAATTTTGGTTCTAAAAATTGTCTTACTATAGACATTATAATCCATAAAACCAAAATTGCTATTCCCAACTTTATATCTCCATTCAAACCACATACAATAGCCCATGGAACCATAGCTGTTCCAGAACCAAGTATTGGTAAAGCATCAACAAACGCTATTGCAATTGCTATAAGTAACGGAAATTCAATAGCAAAACCCAAAAATTTCAAAATATAAAGACCAACCAATGAAATAAAAAAAGAAATTAAAATCAATGTAGCCTCGGCTTTTAAATAACCGCCTAAAGTTTGAGTTAATTCTCTGAAATGTTTGCCAAATCTCATCATCCACGTTTTTGGAAAATGGTGTTCCATCTGATCCAACATATATATTTTATCTACACACATAAAATATAAAGCTATTACTGTAACAGAAAAATATATAGCAATTGTTGGTATTGAAGTTACAATCTTTATTAAACCATTTAAAAAGTTTCTAGCCCACATAGAAATATTTGTTAAAATATCACCTGTAGAAGTTTGTAAAACCTCTTGAATTTCAGTAGGTAATTTTATTTTTCCAAAATCCAATTTTTTCAAAAAACTTTGAAACAAATTATATATTTTTTCAATATATTCATTTAAGTCTTGTAACAAACTTGATGCTTCTGAAAATAATGTTATTATTCCCCATGTTAACAAGCCTAATATTATTGCAGAAACTATAAAAAAAAGTATTATAGAACTTGTCTTCCTTGTAGCTTTTGTTTTATTCATAACCCATTTTATAGCAGGCTCCATTAATAAATAAATAATAAAAGCAATTAAAAAAGGCATGTAAAAAACAGCCAACTTGAATGTAATACATAATCCTATTAAAACAAAAATAACATATAATAATCTTTTAAAAACCTTTGTCCAATATGGCATATTAATAATCATCTATCTATCTTTCCCCCACTTGTTTATATAATTATTATATGTAAAAAAAGGCAGAAATATCCGCCTTTTTTAATGTTTATACTCTTTTTAATAAAAACAAAATTTTTATTATACCTTACAAATCTTCTATCTTAAAAAGAGTTTATAATATTAAATAATTATTCAGCATTCTTCTCATTTGGTTTACATTCACAAATATTTTTTATTGTTTGGTTTACTTGCTGAGTTCCTAATTCTCTATCATTGTTACACAAATCACCTATAGTTAATATTCCTATTACATGATTATTTGTGTCACAAACAGGCAACCTTCTTATTTGTTCCTGACACATTTTTGTTTCTGCATTTGTTACTTCATCATCACCTGTACAACTACAAACATTACATGTCATTATTTCACTTATTGGAGTTGTATTAGCATCTTTATTACATGCAACTGTTCTTAATAAAATGTCTCTATCTGTAACTATTCCGCATAAACAATTATTATCATCACAAATAGGTATTGAACCTACATGATTTTTACTCATTAATTTAGCCACATCACTTACTGTTGTTTCTGGTTTTGCACAACATACATCATCACACATACAATCTTTAACTTTCATAATAAAATACCACCTTTCAATTTTTATAACTTTATTTTTCCCAATTCAACTTTTTTTATGTTTTATACTTTTTTGAAATTTTGGTATTTATTAAAAATAATTATCTTGGTCTAACTGGTGGTCGTGGTGGTGGAGGTGGCGGACCAAATGGCGGTCTCATTGGTGGACGTGGTGGAGCAGGTGGTCTAAACGGTGGACGTGGTCTTTGTAATAACTCTCTTAATATTAAAATTTTTATCAAATCTTGTAAATTTGAATTTTGCCTATCTCCCCTATCTTCTTTAATCTTTTTTTCGCCTTGAACTTTTAGATATACTTCTTCAGTCATTTTATTTATAGTTTCTTTTGTTAATTCTCCTCTATTTTCCTGGCATTTTTCTTGAATTATTGGATATATTAATGTATATATATCAGGATAAAAATCTTCTAAATATTTATTTGCATCTCTATTGTTCATATCACTTTCAATATTAGTATCTAAAAAATTTTGGTAATTATTTCTATTATCATAATTCAAATTATACATTTCATTTTGATATAATGGCTGTCTTTCCGGATATCCTAATACACTTCTTATGTACTCTTGATATATTTCATCATACATATTATAACCTCCTTCAAAGTATAATATGTACTTTATAATTTTTTGTTAAAAAATAGAAGTAGGATTTATTAAATCTCTACTCCTTATAAGTGCAAATATATTAATGCTCTACTTAAATCTTTTTCCTTTGCTTTTTTTCATTTTAGCATGGTTCTTTTTTTCTTTTTTAAATTCATTTTGATGTATATCTTCATGTTCTGTCACACCTTCTTCATAAGGCATATATATGCCACTATACACACTATTTTTATTTTTGATAAGATGTACTATTAATATTATAATTACAATTAGAATTGCTACAACTAATATAACTATTACAAAGTTTTCTTTTATTATCTTATATGTTAAATTCACAACATTTTCCTGTTTTTTCTCTTTAGTTACATTTATTTGATATGTTGCCATATTTTCGTCTGACTCATCTGATACAATAATAGTTATTGTATTTTCACCATCTTTTAAATTTTCATTGCCAGTTATATCTACTTTACTTCCTTCTGTTATTGGTGTTGCTATAATTTCTAAACTTTCTTTATCATCTTCTAATTTTGTATTATATTCATATACATTTTTTTTAAACTCAGGACTTAATGTTAGTCCTTCTATTTTTAATTCTGATAAACCAATTTTTTGTTCATCACTTTCTATATTTTCTTCATTTTGTTCTTGATTATTATTTTCTGTTACATCATTACTTTCCACAGTGTTTTCTGTCGTTTCTTCTCCTGTTGCTTCTTCTCCAGCTGATGAATTTGATTTTTCTCTTGTTACAGTCAATTTATATGTTTTCGTTGTTTTACCATCTTCTGCTGTTACTTTTATTTCAAAATTGTTTTGTCCTTCTTTTAGCTGTTTTTTTCCTGTTCCTGATATTGTTTGTTTTTGATTTTGTGGTGATACTGCATATACTTCTATACTTGATACACTATTTGGCACTGTTGTTGAGTATGATGTTTTATTTGGTGTAAAACCAGAAAAATCATTTGGTTTTATTCCTAGATTTCCTAATATTGCTACTGATGATTTTGTCTGTGTATTATTTGATTGATTACTGCTTGCTTGGTTGGTACTTGTTCCTTGATTTGTTTGTGTAGTACCACTATTATTTTCTCCACTGCCAGTATTTGAATTACTATTTGAGTTGTTATTTGAACTTGTTGTTTTTACTTTTACTTTAGCCCCTTGTGAGGTTGTTATCGGTCTTTCATCTTGATCTCCCAATCCACTTTTAGCAGGAGATACTACTATTGATATATCATTAGAATTAGTAGATGTTACTGTTACTTTTTTTGTATTATTTTCTAAAAAAACCGTATTAGGACTAACAGTAGCATTGTCAGCTGTAATATTTACTTGTCCATAAGCATTATTAGCTGATATTGTTAATGTAAAAGATTCACCTTTGTTTATTTCACTTTTAGATGTTCCTATCACAAATCCTCCCGCTGCATAAGCTTTATTCTCAAATAAAATACATGGTATCATCACTGCTAAAAAAATTATTTGCTTTATATATTTTTTCATTTTTATTCATCCTTTCATATTGTAAATATTGTATAGCTTTATTTTAATTCTATCTTTTTTGTACCCATTATATAGTTCATTATTCTTATATAATCAAATGAGTTTACTATTCCATCATTATTAGCATCTGCTGCTTCTTTTTCATAACCATTTAACTGCTTTCTACCCATTATATAATTCATTACTCTTATATAATCAAATGAATTTACTATTCCATCTGCATTAGCATCACCTTTTTTTATGACCGTATAGGTATCCTTTACTATAAAATTTGTAGCCATATTATCATTTTCACCATTTAAAAAACTCCCATCAGCTTTAGTTATTTTTACGCTTCCACCAAAAGCTTCTAAGATATCCTTTGCTATTGCATCTGGTGACACTTTGATTATCTTTTTTTCATCATTTATTAATACTTTAACTGTATTATGATATTTATTCTCGTTATTATTTGAGTTATTATTAGAATTATTACCATTGCTATTACTATTATTACCACTATTATTGCTACCATTTGTAGTATTAATAGGAACTAAATATAATTTATAATCAGTTTCATAATCAAAAGTTTCTCTAGGAGCATAACCTACATTTCCATTAGCTTTTTGGATTTTATCCCAATAAGCACCATTAATTTTAGTTGTACCTTTTTCTAATCTTGCAACAATTTCATCTTTCCATAACCAATCCACTTTTGTACTATCTTCTGGTGCTTTTCTTAATTTTAAACTAGTTGTCACATTTATTTTTACCAAATCTGCACCAGATGTCGCTGTAGAATTTCCATCTGGAGTTAAACACGCTTTAGAAGGCATATTCTTAAATACAGGTATTATAAAAGTATGTTTAGAATCATAAGATTCAATATCTAAATATGTATTTCTTAAAGTTGCACTTTCTGTTTTTGCTGCAAACAAATTTTGTTGATACTGATGTGCAAATGTTGATTTTTTTGTAACATTAAACTTTTGAAAATATAATGTATTTTGACCAATTTTAATATATTCATTTGCAATTAAATCTACTCCACCAGAAATTGATTTTTCTAATGTATCCCAACCTTTCTTTTTAGCATAAGCTAAACCATTTGCTATAACCTGTTCACTTGTACTTCCACTAGCACCAAAATTAAACGCATTATAATATCCTGTCTTTCCAGAAATCAATTCAGAACCACTTTTTCCCTGTTCTTGTATTAATCTTGCAACTATATAATATGCATTTACACCTTTAGTATTTGCAATATTAGTTATCTCTTGTTCACGACCTTGCAAAAATGTTCCATTTGTCATCTTTTTTACAATATTCACATCAGAACCTGTTGATGTTAGTTCCTCAAATTGAAAAATATCTGCTTCATTTATAGAATTACGAGGATCCATCATATATTCAATACCTGACTTAGAAGCACATCTCCAACTTCCATTATCATAAGCCTTATCTACACCACATATATTACATATCCATGAAGAATTATGAGTTTTTGGTACCAAATTTTTAGGAGAACTTCCATGTCCTAAATATTCTTTTCCTATTGCTTCATTCCAATCTATATCTGTATACAATATTTTAAAACTCCAATTTGGATGTTTAGTCTTCAATTGTTGTATTTGCTCTTTCACCCCTGGATATTTTGATGAATCTATACTATTTATATCTTCTGATATTGTTTGATTTACTGCAAATACCTGATTTACGTTTACCATAGCAAAAAAAATATTGCTTATAATTAAAATCAAAAAAATAATTGCAAATATTTCTTGTTTTTTTATGCTCTTATTTTTCATGCGTACTCCTCCAAACTTTTCCCTTAATAATCGATTTTATTATATCATTGCCCATTTTTTTCGTCAACAAAATTTGACCTTTTTACCAATTTGTAACATTTTTGTAATATTAATATCTTTCCAAAATAAATAAACTATGTTATAATATCAAAGAAAAAAACTCCCAATATTTTTATGGGCAGAAAGAGGAAAAATATGTGTGAATTATTAGCCCCTGTGGGCAATTTTGAATGTCTAAAAGCAGCTGTACAAAATGGTGCAGATGCTGTATATTTCGGTAGTAGCTCTTTTAGTGCAAGAGCTTTTGCAAATAATTTTGACAATAATGAATTAGTAAAAGCAATTGAATATGCAAAATTACGAGGTGTAAAAACACATTTAACACTAAACACCCTTTTAAAAAATTCCGAATTAAAAGATGCATTACTACTTGCTAAATACGCCTATGAATCTGGAATAGATGCACTTATCGTTCAAGATCTAGGATTAATTTATCTATTACAAAAAGAATTACCAGACCTACCTTTACATGCAAGTACTCAAATGACTATTCACAATTTAGAAGGTGTTTTAGAATTACAAAAAATGGGATTTCAACGTGTTGTATTATCTCGTGAACTTTCTATGCATGAAATAGATTATATCTGTAAAAATTCTGATATAGAAATAGAATGTTTTGTACATGGTGCTTTGTGCATCTCATATTCTGGCCAATGCCTATTTTCTAGTTTAGTAGGTGGACGTTCTGGAAACAGAGGCAAATGTGCTCAAAGTTGTAGACTTCCTTATTATTTACTAGAAAACGACAAAAAAATAGACAATGGGTATTTATTAAGTACACGTGATTTATGCAGTTTACAATATTTACCACAACTAATTTCCGCTGGTGTAAAAAGTTTCAAAATTGAAGGCAGAATGAAAAGCCCAGAATATGTAGCAATAGTTACAAAAATATATAGAAAATATATTGACTTAGCAAATGAATGTATAGAATCTAACAATTTAGAAAATTACATTATTGATTCAAAAGACATCAAAGATTTAATGCAAGTTTTTAATAGAGGTGGATTCTCTAATGGTCACATTGATAATTCAGCAAATAAGAATTTAATTTTCAAAGAAAAACCAAATAATATGGGACTATTTTTAGGAATTGTAGAAAAATACAATCCTAACAAAGGACATATTACAGTAAAGTTAAATGAACAAATTTCAATCGGTGATACTATATCACTTCAAAACGAAACCGGTTCATATACAATCTCTGAACTATTAAAAAAAGATAAAAATATCACTGAAACAAACATTAGAGATACTGTCACAGTTGGTAGAATGAAGGGCAATATAAAATCTGGAGACAAAATTTATAAAATATCATCTAAAAAATTGTCAACTGAAGCAAGAGAAAGTTTTTCTAAAGAACACAAAAAAACTATGCTTAATGCAACAATCACAATAAAAAAAGACAAACCAATATCAATGCAAATAACACCTTCTTTCCAATTACCAGAAATCTACCAAAAAATGAATATAAAAATAGAACTTCCAGAAGCAATACCTGTTGAAGCAAAAAATCGACCACTAGAAGCTGAGAATATTATTTTACAAATTACAAAAACTAATAACACTCCATATCAATTCAAAAATATAAAAGTAAACCTTAATGATGGTCTATTTTTACCTAAAATCAGTATGCTAAATGAATTAAGAAGAATAGGATTACAAAAAGTTGAAGAATTTGCCTTATCAAACATCAGACGCCAATCCACTACAAATTTTCACAACTTTGATATTGACCAATTTAAAAAATCAGAATTATTAGCTAATTCAAAAAAGCCTAAAATTTCTGTATTATTAAACATTTTGAACAAAGAATTTAACTATACCTTGCTAAATAAAAACATTTCTAATATTTATATACCATTAAAATATTTTACACTAAACAATTATGAAAATACTATAAAATACTTATCTGACAATTTTAATACTTATATATACATACCAACAATAGTAAAAGCTAATTACAGAAATTTGATAATTTCTAATATAAATAAAACATTACAAAATTTCAAAATCAAAGGATTCGTTATCTCAAATATTGGAAATTTAGAATTATTAAACATGTTAGATATCGTTCTTTCAAACTTTGAAATTATTGCAAACTACACTTTAAATGTTTATAATTTAAGTACTGTTGAAAAGCTAAAAAATCTTGGCATTAATACTTTTACCCCATCTGTCGAATTAGATAAAAATACTCTTATAAATTTATGTAATTATAATATATTATCAAAAGAGCTAATTGTTTACGGCAATATTCCTTTAATGAATACTCGTTATTGCCTACTAGGTAAATCAAATTCTTGCTATCCAGAATGTAATACAAAATGTACTTCTAATAATAAATACGAATTGCAAGATAGATTAAACATGAAATTTAAAATTTTACCGGATAATACACAAACAGTTACTACTATTTATAACTGTAAAACACTATCAATTTCTCCAGAACCATTTTCAATAGATTTTGCTAGAATTGATATATTAGACGAAAATATTGATACTATTAATAATATTGTTAGTAATGTACTTAGTAATAAACGTTGTGAAGGTAAAGATTTCACAAATGGTAACTTAAATCGTGAAATATAATTTTTTTATTATCAATATATTTGGATTTTAAAAAAACGCCCAAATGCACTAATAACATTCGAAAATCAAAAAGCTTCCCATAACAATATGAGAAGCTTTTCGATTTTCCTTATTCTTTTTTCTGAACAGTTGTAATATACTTTCCTGTCCAATCATAAATATCTTTACAAGCATTTTTTGATTTAGTATCTTTCTCACCATATAAGAAATCATCTAAACTACAAATAAAATCATACTCTACAGGCACAATCTCTTTTAACCCATTTTTCTTAGACAAATCAATCAAGCCTTTTTTATTTGTTTCTTTATTGTGAACTACATAATACCATTTTGAATCTGATACATATATTTTTCCTTCAATTTTTCCAGAAATCTCATACCTTTTTAAATTTCTAATATCAAAAATATATTTTTTTTGACCAACTTCTAATTCAAAAAAGTTAACAAACAATTTCCAAGAAAAATCATAAAAATTTTCAAAGGTATAGATAACATTCCCTTTCAAATCAAAAATAAGTATCTTATTTTTTTTGATGTCCAAATATCTTCCTACTGTATATGCAATAATACAATTGTTGTATCTTTTTACATTATCAAATTCCAAATGGTATTTATCTCTGCCGTCTGACATATCATAAATTTTCCATTTATTTTTATAATGTAAAGCAAGTATTTTTTCTGTTATAATAAGTGATTTATTCTCTGCTACCCTGTCCGTCATACCTATAAAAGTTCCATCTTTCATATAACATTCAGCAGTATAATAATCCTGCACTATAATTACACTATCATAATATATAAGAGACGAGTTTCCATTACTTAATTTAAGATTTCCAATCATTATATCCGACTGTTCAATTTTAGATTCCCCTTCTCCACTAATATTAATAGTTTTTATAGTTTCACCATTCAAATTAAAAGTTTCTATTTCTCCTGTATTCGTCCGAGTTTCATAACAATCACACTCAGCTTCAACTTTATTGGTAATCAGACTATATATATAATACTTTTCATCATTTTTATATATTAAATAGTTTTCTAATTCACCAACCAGTTTATATTCTCTTGAATCACTGGTGTCAAAAGGCTCTTCACTTTCAGTATTTCCGAAATTATAATATTCTGTACATATATAACTTCCATCAATTATACTATACAAGAATCTTCCATTCCGTCCCTTGGAAACCTGGATATATTTTCCTGATAAAACATCTAACCAGTCACCTTTTTGCAATTTAAAATCTTCTAATCTCATAGTTATTTCTCCTTTTCTTTTGATATTTATGATTTTTATGCAAAGCGCTTAGCTTTATGTTACCTATTTTACCATTTTTCTTAATTATTGTCAACCAATTCGTAATTTATTTATACACATACCTCCACACATCTATATGCATGTTAATTAACTAATTATTTATTCATTTCACCACTAGAAAGTTTTATAATTAAATCCATATTATCATCTTTAGCAGCTTTATTTTTTCTTATAGCTCCACATTTTTTACAACGAAATACAATAACATAACCCTTTTTGCTATTAATTTCAAGTCCAATAGGCTCTAATATACCATGGCACAGCTCCTCCCTATCCCCCGGATTTTTATCAACATGCTTAGAATGTAAACAATATGGACAATGATTTCTGCAAGAATATCCCAATTTTTTCACCTTTTTACCACAATTTTCACACACAAATTCTTCATCTATTTCAGTAAATTTTCCTTTTTCTAACATTCTTTTTCCTTCCCTTAGATGTTTTCTGGGCCGGACTCAAAAAACATCTCCAATTATATTTTTATACAATAATACTTAATTTTTATTACAATTAAGGGTGTTTTTTGAGTCCGGCCCAGAAAACACCCTTAAATTTATTTTTTCTTATATTCTTCTAAAGCCTTTGCTATTTGATCTGGACAAGAAGTTCCTCTTGAGCCACAATCAATACCTTTTAATAACTTTATAATATCATCTATCTTTTTATTTTCAATCAATTTTGCTACACCTACTGTATTTCCTGGACAGCCTCCAATTATCTTTAAACTTTTTACTACATCTCCATCTATTTCAAAAATCATTTCATAAGAACATACTCCTTCTGGTTGGTATCTATATTCCATATAATTTCACCTCTTTTCATAATGCTTTTTTATTTTTTCCATTTCTAAGGCGTTTTTTGAGTTATGCCCTAAAAACACCTATAAATTTTCAAGCATTTCTTTATATTTTCTTAGTTTTTCTTTTTCTTCTTCTATTTTAGCTGCTGGTGCTTTATTAACAAATCCTGGATTTGATAACATCTTTTCACATCTTGCTACTTCAGATTCTAATCTTTGTTTTTCTTTTTCTCTTCTTGCTTTTTCTTCCTCTAGATTTATTAATCCTTCTAAAGGCATATATAATTGAACATCATTTCCTAATATGCTTATTGCATTTTCTGAAATTCCCATTTTATCTTTTTGTACAATTATTTTTTCTCCAAAACCTAGTTTCATTAAAAATTCTTTTGATTCCCAAATTTCATCTTCATATTTTTGTGTTACAAATATTAATTTTGCTTTTTTTGATGGATGTATATTTTTTGTTGCTCTTATATTTCTTATTTCAACTATTATATCTTTTAAGTTTTCCAATGTCTTTTCTGCCTCTTCATAATTTGTTTCTTTCATAGCCTTTGGCCATTCTGAAATAATTATTTCTTTTTTATCTTCTTCATTTTCTGCAACAAATGTCATTAATTCATCATAAATTTTTGTTGTTACAAATGGCATGAATGGATGTAATAATTTCATTGATATTTTAAATACATAAGATAATACATAACATGCACTTATTTTTTCATCTTTATTTTCACTATATAAACGTGGTTTTACAATTTCTATATACCAATCACAAAATTCATTCCATATAAAACTACAAATCTTGTCTAGTGCTATACCTAAATCATAATTTTCAATATTAATAGTTACTTCTTTTACCAATTTATCTAATTTACTTAAAATCCATTTGTCTTCTAATTTTAATTTATTTGTTTTAAATTTATTAGATTTAGCATTATAGTTTTCTTCACCAAATTCGCAAATTTCTTCTTTTGATACCATATTCATCATTATAAATTTAGCTGCATTCCAAATTTTATTTGCAAAATTTGAGGCTTGTTCTAATTTCTCTGGCATATATTTTATATCATTTCCCATTGTTGTTCCTGATATTACAGAATAACGTAAACTATCTGCTCCATATTGTTCTATAATATCCATTGGATCTATTCCATTTCCTAAGGTTTTTGACATTTTTCTTCCTAAACTATCACGTACCATTCCATGTATTAAAACATCTTTAAATGGTTTTTGTTTTGTACATTCTAGTCCTGACGTTATCATTCTTGATACCCAGAAAGTTATAATATCATATCCTGTTACTAATGTATTTGTTGGATAGAACATTTTGTAATCTTCTGAATTTTCATCTGGCCACCCCAATGTTGAAAATGGCCATAATGCTGAACTAAACCATGTATCTAATGTATCTTCATCTTGATGTAATTCTGTACTTCCACATTTTTCACATTTTTCTGGTTGTGTTTTTGATACATTTATATATCCACATTTTTCACAATAATATGCAGGTATTCTATGTCCCCACCATAACTGTCTTGATATACACCAATCTTGAATATTTTCCATCCAATTAAAATATAATTTTTCATATTTTTTAGGTATGAATTTTATTTCACCATTTTTTACTGCTTCTATTGCTGGCTTTGCTAGTTCTTCCATTTTTACAAACCATTGATCTGATATTTTAGGTTCTATTGTATTTTTACATCTTTCACATTTTCCTACATTATGAATATATTTCTCTTCTTTTACTAATGCTCCGATTTCTTTCAATTTTTCAACTATTGCTTTTCTTGCATCTAGTAATTCCATGCCTTTGTATTCTTCTACTAAATCACCCATTTTAAAGTTTTCATCAAATACTTCTATAATGTCCAAGTTATGTCTTAAACCTGCTTGATAATCATTCATATCATGTGCTGGTGTTATTTTCACACAACCTGTTCCAAATTCTTTTTCTACAAATCTATCTGCAATAATTGGTATTTCCTTATTCATAATTGGTAAAATACAAGTTTTTCCAACTAAATCTTTATACCTTTCATCATCCGGATGTACTGCTACTGCTGTATCACCTAACATTGTTTCTGGTCTTGTTGTTGCCACTATAATATAACGTTCTTTTGATGATTTATCATTTTCATCCTCTTTTATTTTATAACGTATATGCCATAATTTTGTTTCCTCTTCATGATATTCAACTTCAACATCTGAAATAGTTGTATTACAGTGTGTACACCAGTTTACCATTCTTTTTCCCTTATAAATTAATCCTTTATTATATAAATTCACAAATTGCTCTAATACTGCTTCTGACAAACCTTCATCAAGTGTAAATCTACGTCTATCCCAATCACATGAACATCCTAATTGTTTTTGTTGTTCTTGTATAGTTCCACCATATAAATGTGTCCAATCCCACGTTTCTTCTAAAAACTTTTCTCTTCCTAATTCATGTTTTGTTTTTCCTTCTGCTTTTATTTTTTGAACTACTTTCATCTCTGTTGATATTGAAGCATGATCTGAACCTGGTAACCATAATGTGTTATATCCTTGCATCCTTTTAAAACGTATTAAAATATCTTGAATTGTCCCATCTAATGCATGTCCCATGTGTAACTTTCCTGTTACATTTGGTGGTGGCATCATTATACAATAACTTGGTTTTAGTTTATCCATACTTGGTTTAAAATATCCTTTTTCTTCCCAATCATTATATATCTTTTGTTCAAAATCTTTTGGGTTATATTTTCCCTCTAATGTACTTTCCATAATATCCTCCTTTTCCAGTTTTAACCACAATAATTTTTTAAAGCATTCTAATATACAAAATAATATCCTCTCATATATACAACAAAACCCTTATACATAAATCAACTATAATCTACGTATAAGGGCGTTTTATCGCGGTACCACCTTATTTTATTTATACATTACAAATAAAATTCATAATGTTATAATAATCTCTTTTAGTTTTAACGGTCCAACCGAATATGTTTACTATTATTTCTACATATCAGCTCAAAAGCTACATTCTATCTGCCTTTTGTTTAAGAAGTTTCCAGCCTATGACTTCTTTTCTCTAATAACAACAATTCATCACTACAAAAATTTTATCCTTATAAAAATTATATGTTATTAAACAAGTACAAATATACTCCTCTTTTTCAAAGCCTTTATATTATAATACCATTATTTTATATTCATTCTACACTTTTGTCAATAGTTTACATAGCTTTTTTGTACAATTTTATAAATCCTTCCACATCTACTTCTCTAGGGTTACCTGGTTTACAAGGATCTTCCATAGCTTTTTCAGATAGCATTTCTAAATCTTCCAATTTAGCACCATAATCAGAAATAGTTTGTGTAATACCAACTTGTTCTGCCAAATCTCTTACTATATCAACTAAAGTTTTGATTGTTTCCTCTTTAGTATATTTTTCTGCTGGATATCCTAGAGCTTTTAATATATCTTGATATCTTTCATAACATACCTCACCATTAAACTCTAAAACTGTAGGTAGTAACATTGCATTTGCTATTCCATGTGGTGTATCATATACAGCACCCAATTGATGTGCCATTGAATGACAAATTCCTAAACCTACATTTGAGAATCCCATACCTGCAATATATTGAGCCATTCCCATAATATTTATAGCTTTTTTATCTTTTTCATTAACAGCTGCTGCTAAATTTGCAACTATTAATTGAATTGCTTTTATATGGAACATATCTGACATTTCATTATGTGCTTTTGTTATATATCCTTCTAATGCATGTGTTAAAGCATCCATTCCTGTTGCTGCTGCTAAAGATTTTGGCATTGATGCCATTAATTCTGAATCAACAATTGCAACAATTGGAATATCATTAGGATCTACACATACCATTTTTATTTTTCTTTCTTCATCTGTTATAACATAATTTATTGTTACTTCAGCAGCTGTTCCAGCTGTTGTTGGTAATGCTATTATTGGCATTCCTCTATTTATTGTATTTGATGCTCCATTTAATGATTTTATATCTGCTCTATCCGGATTTGTCATAACTATAGAAATTCCCTTTGAAGTATCTATGCTTGAACCTCCACCAACTGCAACTATTACATCAGCACCAGATTTTTTGCATGCTGCAACACCATCTGTTACATTTTTAATTGTTGGATTTGGTTTTATCTCATCATATAAATCATATGCAATTCCTGCATCATTTAATATTTTTTCAACTTTTGCTGTTACACCAGCTTCTACTAATGATTTATCACTTACTAAAAAAACTTTTTTAAAATTTCTTTTTTTGATTTCTAATGCTAAATTTTCTCTTGCATTATCTCCAAAATAAGATGTTTCATTTAATACAAATTTAATTGCCATTTTATTTCATTCCTCTCTTTTTATTTTAAACCGCATTGTAATTCTTTTTCAATTATAATATGTTTTTTAAAACAATAGTTTTAATCCTAGACATCTCTTGTAATGTAGTAGCAACACCCTCATTTCCAATTCCAGAATGTTTCCAACCACCAAAAGGCATCTCAAAAGATCTAAAGAAACTTGCTCCATTAATGATTGCTCCACCACATTCTAATTTATCAGCTATTTTCATAGCCCTTGAATAATCTTTAGAAATAACGCAACCACACAATCCATAAGAAGATTGATTAGCTATCTCTATTGCTTCTTCTTCACTCTCAAATCCAATAACAGAAATAACTGGTCCAAAAATTTCCATATCCTTAGCCACTTCCATATCTTTTGTCACATTATCCAAAATTGTTGGATAATAATAAGCATCTTCTCTTTTTCCCCCGCAAACTACTGTAGCACCTTCTACTACCATTTTATTAACTTGTTCTTCTATCCTTTTAGCAGCATTTATATTGATCATTGGTCCCATATCAGTATCTTCTTGCATTGGATCTCCAACTTTTAGATTTGATATAACTTCTTTCATTCTGTCTATAAATTCTTGTTTTCTTGAATTATGAATCAAAAAACGTTTACTAGCACAACATACTTGTCCACCATTATATAATCTTCCCCATATTGTTTCTTTTACTGCTAAGTCCATATCTCCATCCTCTAGGAATATAAAAGCATCATTTCCACCTAATTCTAGCATTACATGTGTCAAATTTTGTGAAGCTGTTCCCATTGTTTGAATACCTGCAGCTGTTCCACCTGTTAGTGATACTAGATGTACTTTTGAATTTCTAGCCAATGCTTGGCCTACAACTGGGCCATCACCTGTCAATACTTGTATACATCCTGCTGGTACTCCAGCCTCTATCATTAATTTTACATATTCTATTAATGTTAAAGGATTATAATTTGATGGTTTTACTATTATTGCATTTCCCATTAATATTGCTGGTGGCACTTTTTGACAGAACAAATCACTTGGAAAATTAAAAGGTATAATTGCTGCAATAACACCTATTGGATATCTTTTTGTTATTTGCATTGTTTTTTCATTACCAGCCTCAGAACCTACTGGAATACTTGTATCATATAAATGTTTTGCTTTTTCTATAAATCCTCTAACACCTATACGTACATTAGCAATTTCTCCTCTTGCTTCTTTTATTGGTTTTCCAGTTTCATTTGACAATAATATTGCCAATCTTTCTTTATTTTCCTCTACTAGATCTACAAATTTATATAATTTTTCAGCTCTTTCATATATTGATGTTTTAGCCCATTTTTTTTGTTCTATTTCAGCAACTTTTGCTGCTTCCTCAACATCTTGTTCTGTTACATTTGGAACTGTATCTATTAATTCTTGTGTGGCTGGATTTACCACTTCAATTGTTGCCCCATTTGATGCATCTTTCCATTCATATCCTATTAAATTCTTCACTGTAGTTCCCTCCTTTTTTAAACTATAGCTCTTAGTAATATCAAAATCAGTTTGATTTATTCTAGAAATTTCACTTTCTATTTTCAATTGATTTTCATAACTAAATTCTTCTCTCTTTTGTGGTTTTTCCCCTTCTCTTCACTTAGAAAAACCTGTAAATGAAAGCATTAAACCACCTGTTGTATTTGCTCCATGATCTTTTACTCCATACTCACCAAATGTAAATGCTGCAATAAATGGTACTCCATGAGCCTCTTTCTTTAATAATTCTGCTACTTCATCTATTCTTTCTCCTATAGCTAGTCTTCTACCTCCACAGTGAATAAATAAATATGCACCTGCTTCTGTTCCTTTATTTTCTAATTCTTTATTTACTTCTTTTGCTGTTTTTCCTGTTGCTTTTATCAATTCATCAACACTTGCTTCCATTTGAATTACCGCTGTATTTACAGCTAAATTTGCTCCTATATTCATAGAACCATCATCATTTGCAAACATTGGATGACGTATTGCTATTAAATCTCCTAATCTATCTTTTACACCTAATGGTGCAGTAACTGTCTCCGCTAATAGATTTGCTCCTTCTAAATCTTTTAATTTTTTTCCTGTCCATTTAGCATATTTTTTAACTGCTGGTTCTCCATCTATTTCTACTAATGTTCTTTTTCCTTTAATTTTTGTTATAATTCCACTATTTATTGTTTCATGATATGCACCTGTATATACATTTGACATTTTTTTATCTGTGTAGAAAAATGCTACAGCAACTCCATCTGCAAATACTTGGTCATTTGTATATATACTCCATTTTCCCTCTACTGTATTATCAGCAGCACTTCCTCCAAATATTGGAACTCTACCTATAACATCTTCTATTCCTTTAATATAATCCTCTTCTTCTGCTGGTGATGCTACCATATAGAAATATGCTGGACTATCTGTTCTTCCTGCTTTTTTCATTGCTTCTTTTGCTACCATTTGTCCTGTCAATCTTGCTTCTTCTTTTTTTGGTGAACTTGCTACTCCGACTGTTAATTCTGGATCTCCTAATGCTAAAATTCCTGTAAATCCATTCTCACTTGATATAAAGCCATCTGGTGTTATGATTCCTGCACTTGATGTACATCCTATAATTGGTGCTGTTCCTAATTCTGCTTTTGCACCTTCCAATACTTTTGAAACATTACAATCTACTGATGTGAATAAAAATGCTACTTTTGTTTGTATTAAATCTACTACTGCTTTTTTTGCAGCTTCCTTTCCTTGTGTATAGCTATCTGTGTTTGTACTCCATGATACGTTTGATTTTAACATATTCATTCCTCCTTCGTTTTTTATTATTTCCAATTATACCAATAATATTTTATTTTAACAATAGATTTATTAAAAACGTAATATAATTGTAATAAAACCTCGAAAATTTTTTAATTTTTTCGAGGTTTCACTCAGTTAGGTTTCATTAATTCTGTCCAGATATGAGACAATATCTATTTTTGCACTTTTTTTATTGTTCTATTTCCAACTGGAAGCTAGATTTTAGAGAAACTAGCGGACAAACGCCATACGGGCCGTCACTAGAGTTCAAGGCAGTGCGGTAACCGTCCACATAGCACACATAGCCAGAGTAATTAACCGACGGAGAAGCGAGCCACCAATAATATTCTAGATAAGAGTCATTTCTTTTACAATACATACTATTATATCCTGTATAATCTAATGTATTATCTCCTGTCCAATAATCACTATTTGATATATTTGATTGCTTTCCATTTAATGTATATATATCTCCTGGATAACTTGTTGCTCTATAAGTTGCTCCTAATTTATAATTTCCTGTTGTATGTGATACTTGATTATATGATGCCACATACATCTCTGCTGTTGG
>QWCY01000713.1_pt1 | contig 52657 bp, 50 predicted proteins | sample 1972631 | NCBI WGS metagenome assembly QWCY01 (sample SAMN09866696, study PRJNA288562) | Human gut metagenome isolate pre1_stool, whole genome shotgun sequencing... | isolation source: gut | host: Homo sapiens | place: USA: California
TTCGCGGCGGCTCGACACCGCGCTTCTTTGCGCAGCTAAGAAGCGTGGGGTCGAAAAAGGACCAGCTGGCAGGTCTCTGCCAGAACCTCCCCTGGTCCCTGGACCACGGGACCAATTCAAAAACCCACCATGGAGGTCTTCCATGAAAACAGTAACCATCTACACCGACGGCGCCTGCTCCGGCAACCCCGGTCCCGGCGGCTGGTGCGCCATACTGCAATACGGCGCGAACGAAAAGCAGCTCTCCGGCGGCGAAGCAAACACGACGAATAACCGCATGGAGCTGACCGCTGTCATTGAAGCGCTGCGGGCACTCAAAGCCCCCTGCCGGGTCGAGCTCTGGTCCGACTCCAAATACGTCATCGACGCTTTGGAAAAAGGTTGGGCGCGCGGCTGGCAAAAGCGCGGCTGGGTCAAATCGGACAAAAAGCCTGCCCTGAACCCGGACCTCTGGCAGACGCTTCTGTCTCTGTGCGACACGCACGATGTCCACTGCCACTGGGTCAAGGGGCACGCCGAGAACGAATACAACAACCGCTGCGACCAGCAGGCAGTGCTGGAAAGCCAGAAATTCAAATAGGCGCCCAATCAGCGCAAAAAAATCCTGTACCGTTTCGGTACAGGATTTTCTTTTTTGCTTCAGTTCCAGAAATCCGGTTCCACCGACGGGTCTCCGGTGTAGTGTCCGTTGTCGTCCGAATCGCCGCTGTCCGGATTGTAATCCGGGTCCTGCGTCGGGTCATAATCCGGGTCCGTGGGGTCGGGTTCTTCGGGAACCTCGGGCTCGGGCTCTACATACGGCGTGACCGAGTAGCAGCGGTCGCGGTGCTTGAACTGGTCGGTGTGCAGCAGCTCCGAGCGCATTACACTGCCGTCGGCAGCGATGAAGTCGCGGTAGGCGTTGATCGTGTAGCCGGTGTATTCGCTCTCCGTCACGCCGCCCAGCACGTACTTGTTGCCGGAAGCATCGACGGCAAGGTCGATCGCATTGCCGTTGGCATCCACGCCCGCGCCCTTCGCGATCGTAATTTCCACCTTCTTGCCGCCCACCTCAGCGACGGTTTTCCACGCCGTGGAGCTGGCGTACACGCCGCGCAGCTTGATATGGTCGTAGTCGTGCTCCTGTTTGGTGCCGACAAGCTTGATGTGGACATAGCCGCCGGAGACCGATGCGTCGATGCGCAGAGGCTTGTCGGTCGAGTTTTTGAACTTGTAATCCAGATTCGGCCAGTAGATCGTCGCGTCCATGCCCGGCTCAACATATGTGACCAGATACATGTGCGGCGCGCGCTCCGTGACCTCAAGGTCTGCCAGCAGCGTGCAGGTGTAGATCGTGGACGCAACCTGGCAGATGCCGCCGCCCTCCTGCGCCTCGCTCTTGCCGCCGTCAGTGTAGACGATGGCACCCAGATAGCCCTTTTCCTTCGTGCGCTCGCCGACAATCTTGTTGAACGAGAACTCGTCGCCGGGGTTGAGGATCGTGCCGTCGATTGCCTTGCAGGCAAGCTCGAGGTTCTTCGTTCTCGCAGCGTTTGCGGTGTGCGGGCTGTCATAGGACGCAAGCACGTCCGAGAAATATTCTTTTTCCAGCTCCTCAAGCGTCACCTCGGGGACCAGATCCTCCATCTGAATGGTGATGACCTCGCCCGCCTTCGCCATGGCAAGCTTCTGCGTGTAGTACGGCAGATCGAAGCCGTAGCCGTTGACCTCGGGCACCAGCTCCTTCTTTTCCTCGTCGTAATACGCATCGGTCATTTCCTTGCAGTATTTATCATAATACTGCTGCAAATCCACGCTTTCGCACGGCACGGTGTCGTAGTCAAAATCGAGGGCGCTGAAATCGCCGGCTGTGAAGCGGGCAATCACTGCGTCATAGAGCTTGTCGGCGTCCAGCGACACTGCGGGAGAACCGGCGGTAATCGTAATGGTTCCGGCAGCTTCGTCGACCTTTACGATGGGGTCAATCTTGTCGGATGCGCACTCGCGCGCGGTCTGGTCGACAAGGGTCCGGATATACGTCGTGTCGAGATTGAGGCTCGAATCGAGATCGACCGAGTATTCGCTGCTGCCTGCGCGCAGGTAGTGGACCACGGCGGAAATGGGACCGCCGGACCTGCCATAACGCATCGCTTCATCAATCGCCTGCTCGGGGTTCAGCGCCACCTGCGTGACCTCCGGGGTCAGACTCAGCGTCCGGTCCGGCAGGACGACGTTCAGGGTGTCGCTTTCATAGCTCGTCTGGACCGCCTCGGAGACTGCCGATATGGCAGCGTCCCGTTTAAGCCCTCCGACATTTACGCCCGCAACATAGACGTTGGGGTAGATGGCGTCCTGATTCTTGAGCACAAAGCCATACGAGCAGACGCCCAGCACGACAATTGCGACCAGCGCCAGCGCGATGATCCATCCTTTTTTGCCGCCCGACTGTCTGGGCTGCTTTGCGGGTTTATTCACCTGCTGCTCCGCCATCGAGGGCTTCTGGGGCGCGCGGCTCTGCTCAAATTTACCTTTCTTTCTGATAGGAATCCCTCCGATCTTCACCGGCAGGTACTACCGGGAATTGTTTTGTCAGGTCATGTGTCACAAAACGGACATTATGACAACTATCATTATACCGAAGTACCCGTTCTTTTGCAACGGCATTTCGACCAAGAATGCCGTCCAAATTATGAAATTATCCTTAAGATTTGCTGCCGTTGCGAATCAGGCAGTAGCGGTCAACAAGCTGCTGCGAGAGCTTGAGCGCATCTTCTCCCGGCTTGAGCTTGACGGAAATGGCGGGAATTTTGCCGGAGACGAAGAAAATCCGCCCCTTGAATGCCGGCTCTTCGCAGAGCGCCGACACTGCCGCAAAGTCAAAGACACCCAGCGACACGCTCAGCGTACTGCCTTTCTGGCTGATTTCCACGATACCGCTCGATGCGGCGCGCGCACGAAGCAGCGCAATGGCAATCAGATTCATGACGCCCTTCGGGGGATCGCCGTACCGGTCGACGATTTCATCGAGCAGATCGTCCGCGTCCTCCTGCGTGCGGATTGCCGCCATGCGGCGATACAAATCCATCCGCTGCTCGCCGGAGGTGACGTAGGTTTTCGTGATGTTTGCCGTTACGTCGAGGTCCGCCGTGCATTCCGGCTCCTTGAGCGCTTCCTCGCCGCGCTCTTCGAGAACCGCGTCTTCGAGTAATTTCAGATACATATCGTAGCCGACCGAGAGCATGTGCCCCGACTGCTCCGAACCGAGCAGATCGCCCGCGCCGCGGATCTCCAGATCGCGCATCGCAATCTTGAAGCCCGAGCCGAACTCGGCGTATTCCCGGATTGCCTCGAGCCGCTTCTCTGCAACCTCCGAGAGAACCTTTCCCCGCCGGAACGTCAGATATGCATACGCATGACGAGACGACCTGCCGACTCTGCCGCGCAGCTGGTGCAGCTGCGCCAGACCCAGCTTATCCGCGTCTTCAATGATCAGCGTATTCACGTTCGGAATATCGATGCCGGTTTCGATGATTGTTGTGCAGACCAGAATCTGAATCTGACCGTCTGCCATCGCCTGCATGACATCCGAAAGCTGCTCCTGGTTCATCTTGCCGTGCGCCACGGCGACCGATACATCTCCCAGCCGGTCCTTGAGCTTCGCCGCGCACTCGTCGATCGATTCCACGCGGTTGTGCAGGTAATAGACCTGCCCGCCGCGCGAAAGCTCTCTGCGGATTGCCTCGTCCAGAATCCGGTCGCTGTGCTCCAACACGAAGGTCTGCACCGGATAGCGGTCATGCGGCGGCTGCTCGATGGTCGACATGTCGCGAAGCCCCGACAGCGCCATATTGAGCGTCCGGGGAATCGGCGTCGCCGAGAGCGTCAGCACGTCCACCCCGCGCGAAATTTCCTTCAGCCGCTCCTTGTGGCTCACGCCGAAGCGCTGCTCCTCGTCCACAATCAAAAGCCCCAGATCCTTGAAATGCACGTTCTTCTGCAGCAGCTTGTGCGTGCCGATGATCAGGTCAATCTTGCCCGACGCCAGCTCCTGCAGCGTCTTTTTCATCTGCGCTGCCGTGCGGAACCGGGACAGAACGTCGATTGTCACCGGGAACGAGCCGAAGCGCTTGAGCGCCGTTAAATAGTGCTGCTGGGCAAGCACCGTGGTCGGAACCAGAATTGCCGCCTGCTTGCCGTCCAGGATGCACTTCATCACCGCCCGCAGCGCAACTTCGGTTTTGCCGAAGCCGACGTCGCCGCACAAAAGCCGCTCCATGGGAGCCGGCGACTCCATGTCGTGCTTGATCTCCGCAATTGCGCGCAGCTGATCGTCGGTTTCCGCGTATTCGAAGCTCTCTTCAAACTCCTTCTGCCATGGAGAGTCCGCCGCGAAGGCAAAGCCCGGGCGGCGCTTTCGCTCGGCATAGAGCTGAATAAGCCCTGCAGCCAAATCCTTTGCTGCTGCCTTCGCCTTTGCCTTTGCCTTCTGCCACTGATCGCCCCCGAGCTTGTTGAGCCGCACGGTTTGGTTTTCGCCGCCGGAGCCGATGTACTTGCTGACCAGGTCCAGCTGTGTCGCGGGAACGTATAACGTGTCCGTGCCCTGATAGGCAATTTTTACGTAGTCCTTGATCGCGCCGCCAACCTTCATCTGCTCCATGCCGACATACCGGCCGATGCCGTGGTGCTCGTGAACGACGAGATCTCCCGGCGTGAGGTCCGTGAAGGACTCCAGCTTTTTACGGTTCGAGGGTGCTTTTTTGGGCTTCGGCTTGCGTTCCGTCTTTTTGACGAGCAGCTGTCCCTCGGTCAGGATGGCAAGCCGCAGGTCCGGATATTCCAAACCTGCCGGCAGCGACCCGTCCGTCAGGAAAACCTGCCCTGCCTGCGGCAGATGGACCGCCGGGAACGCAAGAAGGGCGTTCACGCCCTCTTTTCCGAGCATCTCCTTGAGAATTTCGCCCCGCCGCCTGCCGCCGCACAGAACGAGGCAGCCGTAGTCGTTTCGCACATAGCTTTTAAGATCGCTGACTGCCGTCTCCAGACTTCCGCCGTAGCCCGGCAGCTGCCTGGCTGTGACCGACAGAAGCTGCTTGGGCGGTAAGCTCTCCGGAAAGCGCGCGGACAGAAAACTGTCAAAATACACGACCGGGTGCCCCTTCATCCGCGCCGCGAGCGCATCAAACGATAGATAGAACTCGCACAGCTCGCCCGCGAGCCTGCCCGATTCCAAAAAGGCGTCAAGCCCGAGCCCGAATTCCTCCTCCTGCGCCTTTGCCGCGCGGGAAAGCGCGCCGTGGTCGCAGAAATAGACCGCCGTCTCTGTGGAAAGATAATCTGCCGCACAGGAAAACTCCGGATAGATCAGCGCCAGATACCGGTCTGCGGAGGGAAAGCTCACGCCGCTCTGCAGGCTTTCAATATCGCGCGTGAGCGTGGTGATTAAATTCTCATGGGGCGCCTTGCGCCGCCGCTGCCGGGCAATGATGCTCTGCAGCTCCCGGCAAAGCCCGTCGACGCCCTCCGGGTGCAAAGACGGCAGGCTCTCTGCCACCGGCAGCAGCAGCGCCTGCTCGGTATTTTCGGTGCGCCGCTGCGTCGTGGGGTCAAAAAAGCCCATCGCGTCCAGCTCATCGCCAAAAAATTCGCACCGCACCGGCATCGCCTCGCCCGGCGAGTACACGTCGAGAATGCCGCCGCGCAGCGCAAACTGACCGACGCCTTCTACCAGCGTCGTTCTGGAATAGCCCGCCTGCGTGAGACGCTCAATCAGATCTTCCGGGGTGAAGCTTGCGCCGACACGAAGAAGAATACTTGCCGAAAACAGCACCGCGCGCGGCATCGTCCGAAGCGCCATTGCGCCGAAGCTTGCAATCAGCAGCGGCAGCTTTCCTGCCGCCAGATCGTAAAGAAGCTTCAGCCGTTTCTGCTCCCACTGGCGCGACACGCCGGATGCTTCGACGAATGTCAGCTCGCGCTCCGGCAGAATCGGAATCTGCACGCCGAGAAAGCTCTCCAGCTCTTCCTGCAGCCGGCTTGCCGCCAGCTCGTCCTGCACCAGAAAGACAGAGGGGCGGGAAGATTTTGCGTGCAGCGCAGCAAGAAAATGGCTGCGCGTAATCTGGCTCAGCCCGGACACTGCCGCGGCCGAGCCGCGCGAGATGGCGTCCAGCAGCTGCTGATACTCCGGGCTCTTTTCCAGCGCCTGCAGCAGAATGTTCATGCATGTCAGCTCCTTTCAAAGATAGCAAAACATGGAAATTATGTCCGCGACGGATTGCCCTCATGGCAAAAACCATGGGGGTAAGCGTCGAATGATTCAAATTGAAATACAGGAAAACGAGCCGCCCAGAAAACCTGCGCAGCTTACTTTCCGTTATATGCAGCCGCTGCCTTCTCCGTGCCGTTTTCCACGATGCACAGCACAGCCTCCGCCGCATGGTGAAGCGCCGTTCCAAACGCCTCCTGGTCCTCTTTTGCGATGGCAGACAGAACCCAGTCGGCAAGATCATAGTCCGGGTGCGGCTTGTCGCCGACGCCGACCTTTACGCGCGGAAAGACGTCGGTGCCGAGGCTGGCAATGATCGACTTGATGCCGTTGTGCCCGCCTGCCGAACCGCTTTTGCGCACGCGGATGCGCCCGACGGGCAGACTGATGTCGTCAAAGATCACGATGATCCGCTCGGGCGGAATCTTGTAAAAATGTGCGCACGGCTCCACGGACAAGCCGGACGCATTCATATAGGTCTGGGGCTTGAGCAGAATCAGGCGCTTGCCCTTGTACTCGCAAACGCCGACTTCGCCCTGAAACTTCGGCTTGTTGACGCGCACGCCGAGCGCTTTGGAAAGCGCATCGAGCGCGAGAAAGCCCGTGTTGTGCCGGGTCTTTTCATATTCCCGACCGGGGTTGCCGAGACCTGCAATGAGCCAGGTCTCGGCAGCGTTGGACGAAAAAAACATATCAGAACAGAACGGACATGGACGTCTCTTCGTAGATTCTCTGGATGGCGTCGGCAAAGACGGGCGCAACGTCGATGTAGCGAATCTTCTTCGGGGCATTTTCGGGTGCGGGGATGGTGTTCAGGAACGCCAGCTCCTTGATGCAGCTGTTTTCAATGCGCTCGAGCGCGGGACCGGACAGAATGCCGTGCGTTGCGCAGGCATAGACCTCGGTCGCGCCGCTATCCACGATTGCCTTTGCGGCGTTGCAAAGAGAACCGGCGGTATCGACCATATCATCGTAAAGCAGGCAGCGCTTGCCGGCGACGTCGCCGATGACGTTCATGACCTCGCACTGGTTGGCGCGCTCGCGGCGCTTGTCGACGATGGCAAGCCCCATGCCCATCTTGTTGGCAAACGAACGGCTGCGCGCGACGGAGCCGACGTCGGGGGAAACCACGACCATGTCCGAGACGTCCTCGAACTTGTCCATGAAGTACCTGGCGAACACGGTCGTTGCGTGCAGGTTATCCACAGGGATGTCGAAGAAGCCCTGAATCTGTGCGGCGTGCAGGTCCATGGTCAGCACGCGGTCTGCGCCTGCGGCTTCGATCATGTTGGCAACGAGCTTTGCCGAGATGGGATCGCGGCCCTTTGCCTTGCGGTCCTGACGGGCATAGCCGAAGTACGGCATAACGGCGGTGATACGACCGGCGGAAGCGCGGCGGCAGGCGTCGATCATGACGAGCAGCTCCATCAAATTGTCGTTGACGGGCTTGCAGGTGGATTGAACGATGAACACGTCGCTGCCGCGAACAGACTCGTTGATGCTGACGGAAACCTCGCCGTCTGCAAACTTTGCCACCGCGCAGTCGCCCATCGGCAGCCACAGCTTGCGGCACACGCCCTCGGCAAACGGACGGTTTGCGTTCGCGCTGAACACCTTGACGTTTTTACCGTGCGAAATCATATGAAATTACCCCCATAATTTTTTGAATTCCGTTTTGTTCTTTCTTCTGACATTTATTCAACAGCCGGAGCTGTCTGAATACAACTTATTTTTCCTTGAGCTTGTGTTTGCTTGCCCAGTCCTTCTTGTTCTGCTGCCGGGCGCGCGCAATGGAAAGCGCCATCGCGGGAATATCGTCGGTGATCGTAGACCCCGCAGCAATATACGCGCCCTCTCCCACGCGCACGGGCGCGATGAGATTGGTGTTGCAGCCGATGAAGGCGTTGTCTTCAATGACGGTGCGGTATTTTTTTGAGCGGTCGTAGTTGACCGTCACCGTGCCGCAGCCGAAGTTGATGTTCTTGCCGACGTCGCTGTCTCCCACATAGGTCAGATGCGAGATTTTCGTGCCGTCGCCGATGGCAGAGTTCTTGATCTCCACGAAGTCTCCCACGCGCACCGCGTTTCCGACGGTGCTGCCCGGGCGGACATACGCAAAGGGACCGACGTGCGTGTCGTAGCCGACGGAGGAATTATAGATCTGCGAGGCGTTGACCTTCGTGCCGTCGCCGATGCGTGCATTTTCCAGATAGCTGTTCGGTCCGATTGTGCAGTTTTTGCCGATCGAGGTCTGCCCGCGCAGAATCGTTCCGGGCAGCAGCGCCGTCCCCGGTCCGACGGAAGCCGCCGGGTCCACATACGTCGTGTTGTAGTCCCAGATCTCGACGCCCTGCTTCGAAAGCTCATACAGCTTTGCCCGCGAGAGAACCGGCTGCCAGCTGGTCATCTCCTGCAGGTCTGCCACACCGTACACGCCGTCGCGGTCGGTATACGGCACGCCGTGGTCCTTCAAAAACGCGGTGAAGATGAATTTTTCGTCCAGCGCCGCCATCAGCGCCTGCTTGGAGACGGAGGTCACGGGGCTGACAATCGGCGCGCTGTCGAACTGCTCTTCTTCCGCCGCGAACGGCAGAATCACCGCAGGACCCGTCACCACAATGATGTCCTCTTCCGACTCGTCCGCTGTGGATAAAAACACGTGCAGCTGGTCGCTCGTTGCCTCGACCGACGGGCAGCTGAACGCCACATCGTCCGGGAAGCATGCGCGCGCCTCGCGCTTGAACCGCTCGTGGCAGACCAAAAAGAACCGCCCAACGCCGCCGGCAATCAAAGAGGACGCCAGCCAGGATAGCAAAGGCGTACCCATGATATTTTGCAGCATCATTGGGCGGGAAAAACCGGTTTTGGGCGTATCATCAGGAATAAAGATTACTGCGGACAGTCCAGCCAAAGCACTCACACATCCTTCCATCCACGCGGGAACTCATACTTACAGACAGTATAGCAGATAAAAAACGTTTTGTATAGGAATTTCCCCGGAAATTTCGGAAAAAATAAAGCTGCCGTACACATTTTCCAGTTTTTATCGGATTTCGCGCAAAAACCCGCCAAACCGGCGGGTAAGTCGTTGCGAAACGGAAAAAACTGTGCTATACTGACAAGACAACTGCGAAAAAGAGGAAAAATTATGCTCGAACTGAAAGATCTTTGCTTCTCCGCGTCCGCCGAGAGCGGAACCGTAGACATTCTCAAGCATATCAATCTGACCGTCGACGACGGAAAATTCATCGTCATCACCGGACCCAACGGCGGCGGCAAGACGACGCTGGCAAAGGCAATCATGGGGCTGGTCACGCCCACCTCCGGTCAGATTTTCTGGAACGGCGAGGAGGTAACAAACCTCTCCATCACCGACCGCGCCAGGCGCGGCATCTCCTACGGCTTTCAGCAGCCGCCGCGCTTCAAGGGCATCCGCGTGTCGGACCTTCTGAACGTTGCCGCGGGAAAAAATCTCGGTCATGACGAGGCATGTTCGTATCTGACGAAGGTCGGTCTGTGCGCGCGCGACTATCTCAGCCGCGACGTCGACACGAGCCTGTCCGGCGGCGAGGTCAAGCGCATCGAGATTGCGACGATTCTTGCCAAAAACGCCAGCCTCATGCTCTTCGACGAACCCGAAGCGGGCATCGACCTGTGGTCGTTTGCCAGACTCACCGAGACCTTCCAGCGCCTGCACGACGAGGGCGGCAGAACCATCATTATCATCTCCCATCAGGAGCGCATCATCCGCCTTGCCGACGAGATCCTTCTCATTTCCGGCGGTCAGGTCACCGGGCGCGGCACGGCAGACGATATTTACCCGCAGATCCTTGCCGATACGGTCACGGGCTGCAACATGCTGGAGGTGGACGGAACATGCTGAACGACGTACAGAAGCACATTTTACAGATTGTCGCCGATATGGCAGGCGAAAACGCACCCGGCGCGGTCAACATCCGCTCCGACGGGCAGAAGGCGTACCGCCACAATACGGATAACATCGAAATCGTCTCGAAGACCGACAAGGACGGCATCGACATCAAAATCAAGCCCTACACGAAGCACGAGGATGTGCATATTCCGGTCGTGCTGACAAAGTCCGGCTTCCACGACATGGTCTATAACGACTTCTTCGTCGGTGAAGGCTCCGAGGTGACCATCGTTGCCGGCTGCGGCATCCACAACTGCGGCGACTGCGACTCTCAGCACGACGGCATCCACACGTTCTATGTGGAGAAAAATGCGAAGGTCACGTATATCGAAAAGCACTACGGCGAGGGCGAAGGCACGGGCAAGCGCATTTTGAACCCGCAGACGATTGTCTATCTTGCCGAGGGCGCGCAGATTACGATGCTGACCAGCCAGATCGCGGGCGTGGACGATACGAAGCGCTACACCAAGGTTGTCGCCGAGGGCGCAAACTCCGAGGTCATGATCACGGAGAAGCTTCTGACGCATGCCGACCAGCACGCCGTGAGCGAGATGGACGTGATTCTGAACGGCGAAGGCTCGCGCACGAGAGTCATCTCCCGCTCGGTCGCAAAGGAAGCATCCACGCAGGTCTTCTATCCCAGAGTGCAGGGCAACGCTCCGTGCTTCGGTCATGTGTCGTGCGACGCGATCATCATGGGCACGGCAAAGGTCCGCGCGATTCCCGAGATTTCCTGCAACCACGTCGACGCCGGGCTCATCCACGAGGCGGCAATCGGGCGCATCGCGGGCGAGCAGCTTCTCAAGCTCGAGACGCTGGGCCTTACCCCGGAGGAAGCGGAGGAGAAAATCCTCGAGGGCTTCCTGCGCTGAGCGCGAATACAAAACCAAGCCTGCCGCTTCTTACGGGCGGCAGGCTTTTCTGCGCCCACAATCCGGAAAAATTTTCCGGCGGACGCTTGACAAACGAAGGGCGTATGGTATAATAAAAACGTTCATTGCAGAACGCATATTTCAAAACGGTTGCTTTAAAACAAAAGGAGCGTGTCCTATGCCGCCGAAACCGAAATTCACGAAAGAGGAAATCGTGCAGACTGCGCTGGAGGTCGTCTCGCAGAAGGGTGCCGCGGCGCTGACCGCGCAGGAGCTTGCAAATGCGCTCGGAAGCTCTGCCCGCCCGATCTTTACGGTCTTTCGTACCATGCAGGAGGTGCAGGACGCGGTGCGGGAGGCGGCAATGCGCCGGTTTGAAACGTTTGCCGCGCAGAAGCTTCCCGATATGCCGCTTTTCAAGCAGGTCGGCATGCAGATGGTCCTGTTCGGGGCAAAAGAGCCGAAGCTCTATCAGCTGCTGTTCATGCAGGAAAACCGGAGCGCGGCGTCCTTTGACGATGTGTTTGGCGCCCTGGGACCCACGGCGCAGACCTGCATCGAGCTTCTGCAGGCGCAATACGATCTGAGCCAGCCGGATGCAAGGCGGCTGTTTGAAAACGTCTGGATCTATACCTTCGGAGTCGGCGCGCTGTGTGCCACGCGGGTGTGCCGCTTCTGCGAAGAAGCGCTCGGGCAGATGCTCACCACCGAGTTTCAGGCAATGCTGCGCTTTGTACAGGCGCAGAACGGAAAAACCGAAGAATAAATACGCCAGACGCAAAGACGCAGCACCAACGCCGGACCGCACCGGTTTCGTGCTGCATTTTTTTGCAAAAAAGGAGGAACAAAGATGTATGAGGTACCGTCTGAATGAAAGCCGTTTTTAGACCCCACGGGACGCTTGACTGCAGTCCAGGCTCTGGAAGAATTTCTCAGGAGACATCTATGAGCAAATACGACGCGCTCTGGGCGCATATCCAAAATTGCGGGCAGCCGCAGCTGACGTTGACCTTCGACGAGATCGGACGAATCGCGGGCACGCCGCTGGACCATTCCTTTTTGAAGTACAAAAAAGAGCTGCTCCCATACGGCTACGAGGTCCAAAAAATCTCCATGAAAGCGCAGAGTGTGCGCTTTGCCCGGCTTTCGCCGGAAGAACCCCAAACATAAACCATCAGAAAAGGAGTACCATATGAAATCTCTGTAAACCATCCAGAAGCTCTCGAAGCTCGGAAAAATCCTCAGCAAAATCGCGTTGATCTTATCGATTGCCGGCGTCTGCGGCTGGCTGATCGTCTGCGCGGGGCAGGCAGTCCTGGCGAAGTTTGCCGAAACGTACTTTAAAAACAAGCTGCAGGCAGGAACGCCCTTTACCTTCGGCGGCGCGAAGGAGCTGCTGCGCCTCGGCGTGCTGACGCTGGTCATTCCCACCGGCTGCTCTGTCCTCGGCAGCATTGCCGAGGGAATTGCCGCAGGCTTTTGGAATGCAGAAAAGGCGGCGGCGCTGGACCTTTCCTTTGACAACGGGGCAAGCATCGTCCTCGGCGTGATGTTCCTGCCCGGAAGCCTTCCGTGCCGCTATGGCGCGGAGCTGACGCAGCAGGATGCTTGAAGCCGACATCGCAGGAGGAATCTATGGAAAACAAAAGCAGCATCACCGCGCGGATGAGCGCATTTGCAAGGGCGTATCACGCAGAAACAGAGGCGCGCCCGGTCTTCCGGGACACGCTGGCAAAGGACCTGATGACCCCCGAGGAGTATGACGCGGTGCGGGGCTATCTTCTTTCCGGCGCGGCGTTTTTTGAGCCGCAGCTGGAAAAGCTTCTCGAGCGGCACGGCTTTCTGATCTACGAGCTTCTGACGCCTGCGGAGATCCAGCGGACCGTCATAGACCCGGCAGGCGCGGACATCAGCGCCTTCGAGCATGTGCGCCATTGCCCTGCCGTCCGCAAGCTCTGAAAACCCACATCCGGAAAATGCGCCAGCCCAACCGAAAGCCGGCAGGGCTGGCGTTTTTTGTTATCAGATATCTGCCGGCTCGCAGGCGTTTTCTGCCACCTCGACCACGCGCAGGGTATCTTCGTCAATTGTAAAGCGTACGTCGAAGCCGGAAAACAGGAAGCCGTAGCGGCGGGTCGGGTCGTGCTGATAGCCGGGGCGCGGATTCTGGCAGAGCGCCTGAATCAGCCCTGCGCGCTTTTCTGCCGGAATCTTTTCCAGCAGCGCGTCCGGGAACTCGACGGTAAGCGGCGCGGCGTCCCGGCGCGAAGAAAAGGCGTCCACCGCGTCCGGATGCGAATCGGCATACGGAAGATAGGGCTTGATGTCGTAGATTGGCGTCCGGTCGGCAAGGTCCGCGCCCGCAACATAGAGAACCGGACCGTCTTTTGTGTGCAGCTCGACGCCTGCCAGCTTCACGCTCGACAGCCCGATCGGGTTCGGGCGGAACGGAGAGCGCGTTGCAAACACGCCCACACGCGTCTTTCCCCCGAGCTTCGGCGGCGCGACCGTGGGAGACCACAGCCCGTCTTCAATCCGGTCGAAGTGCCACAAAAGCCACAGATGGCTCCACTGCTCAATGCCCCGCAGACAGTCCGGGTTGCGGAATTTCGGCTCGAAGACGATCTTCGAAATCAGCGCGTCTGCCAGCCCCGACTGGCGCGGGATGCCGAATTTGGTTGGAAAATCCGAGTGGATGCGGGCAATGTACTCCATGGGAAACCTCCGGTTACTGCTTTCCGTTATCATATCACATCCGCAGAAAAATGCAAAATTCTTTTGCTTTTTCTGAAAAATGGTGTAGAATATCCGAGAGATAAAGTACACCCTGATATCAGGAGGGATAGGCATGAATGATGAACTGACTGCGGTAGACATCAAAAAGATGGAGGAGGAAATCCGCTACCGCCAGCTTGAGCTGCGCCCAAAGATTCTCGAGGACGTCAAGACCGCGCGCGAATTCGGCGATCTGAGCGAAAACTTTGAATACAAGGCGGCAAAGCAGGAAAAGCGCCGCAACGACAGCCGCATCCGGTACTTAGAGCGCATGATCAAAACCGCGAAGGTTATAGGTTCCGACTCCAAGCCGGACGAAATTGGGCTCTTCGACAAGGTCGTGATTTACCTCGAAGAAGACGACGAAGAGCAGACCATCGAGCTTGTCACCACGCTCCGGCAGAACGCCCTCAAAGGGTTAATCAGCAAGGAGTCTCCCGTCGGCAAAGCCGTCATGGGGCACAAGGCGGGCGACCGCGTCCTCGTCCAGGTCAACGACAGCTACAGCTATTATATCCAGATTCGAAGCGTCGAAAAGGGCGCGGACGACGATTCGCTGCCCATCAGCAGCTACTGAGAAGAACCGAAAAATCTCACACCCGCAAGCAGCAGCGCCGCGCAGCAACGGCGCCGCTTTTTTGCAGAAAAGGAAACGCCATGCGAACACGAAATTTCCAAGCGCTCCTGCCGCGGCTGCGGGAGGTCTGGCGGCTGAGCCTGCCGGCAATTCTCACACAGATCACGACCATTGCCATGCAGTACATCGACTCGGCAATGGTCGGCAGACTCGGCGCAAACGCCTCGGCGGCAATCGGGCTGGTCGCGTCGAGCACGTGGCTGTTTAACGGCGTGTGCTATGCGCTCTCGGCAGGCTTTTCCGTGCAGGTGGCGCACCGCATCGGCGCCGGAAATGCGCGCGGCGCGAGAAGCGTCGAAAAAAACGGACTGCTTGCGGGGCTGCTGGTGTCGGGGCTTTTGTGCCTGCTCGGCAGCCTGATTCACGCGCAGCTTCCCGTCTGGCTCAAGGGTGACGCGGAGATTACCAGTGACGCCGGGCGGTATTTCTTGAGCTTTTCCTGGATGCTGCCATTTACGCAGCTTTGCTCGCTCACGTCGTCTTTTTTGCAGTGTGCGGGCGATATGCTGACCCCCAGCATTTTAAACGCCGTCATGTGCGTGCTCGATGTGGCGTTCAACGCCCTGCTGATTCCGCGCCTCGGCGTCTTTGGAGCGGGGCTCGGAACGATGCTCGCCTGCGCGGTTGTAGCAGTCGTGATGGTAATCCTTTGCTGTTTCCGAAATGAAAGCCTGCGCTTCCGCAGCGGCGAGCACCATCCGGTCGACGGTGCGGTTTTGAAAACGGCGCTGAGAATCGGAATGCCGGTTGCGCTGCAGGAGGTCGCCATGTGCGGCGCGCAGGTCGCCTCCACGGCGATCATTGCACCCCTCGGCGCGCTGGCGGTTGCGGCAAACGCCTTTGCCGTCACGGCAGAGAGCATCTGCTACATGCCGGGCTACGGCATCGCAAACGCCGCTGCGGCGCTGGTCGGGCGGTCGGTCGGCGCGGGCGATATGGAAAGCGCAAAGCGAGACGGCAATATCTGTATTGCCCTCGGCGCGTTTCTCATGACCTGCACGGGCGCTGTGATGATGTTTCTTTGTCCACTGGTCTTCGGCATGCTCACGCCGGTTGCCGATGTGCAGCAGCTTGCCGCGCGCGTGCTTCGCATCGAACTTCTGGCAGAGCCTTTGTTCGGGGTTTCGATTGTGGCGGCGGGCGCGCTGCGCGGTGCGGGCGATACGCTCGTGCCGAGCCTTCTGAATCTGGGGAGCATCTGGCTGGTGCGCGTGGGAAGCGCGCTCGTCCTGGTGCCGCGTTTCGGGCTTACCGGCATGTGGTGCGCGATGGCAGTCGAGCTGTGCATCCGGGGGCTTCTGCTGCTCGTGCGCCAGAGGACATCAAAATACTACTGCGTATCCACAGACGCAAAAAGACCGTGATCGTAAGATCACAGTCTTTTCAGCGTATCTTAACCTCGTAGAGTTTCGCCCCGCAAGGCGAAATAAAATGAAAATCCATGTTATCCGGCGGCTCCGCCGACCGGACAGGACAGCCGTTAGCGGTTTTACCGCTTACGGATGTCGCGTACTCCTTGCGGGTAAACATACTTCTCGCCTCGCAAGTGTGGAATTTGTGCGGCTTTGCCGCACAAATTATGCGCGCAGTCGAGGCGCAACTCCTTTAATCACAAAAGCGTTAGCTTTTGTGATTAACTTTTTGCCTTGGAGGCGGCGCGCATACGTGCCGAGTGGTCGAGAATGCGCTTGCGCATGCGAAGGCTCTTGGGCGTGACCTCGAGCAGCTCGTCGTCTGCGAGATACTCCATGCACTGTTCCAGAGACAGAATCTTCGGCGGCGCAAGACGGATTGCCTCGTCCGAGCCTGCCGCGCGCATGTTGGTCAGCTGCTTTTTCTTGCAGACGTTGACGGACATGTCCTCGTTGCGGTTGCACTGACCGACGATCATGCCGGCATAGACCTCCGCGCCGGGTGCGATGAACAGTGTGCCGCGGTCCTGCACGTTGCCCAGACCGTAGGCGCACGCCTCGCCGGTTTCAAACGCGACCAGCGAGCCGGTAAGCCGGCGCTCGATGTCGCCCTTGACCGGCTCATACGTTTCCAGCGTCGACGCCATGATGCCCTCGCCGCGCGTGTCGGTCAAAAATTCGTTGCGGTAGCCGAACAGACCTCTCGTCGGGACGAGGAACTCCAGCCGCATCCGGCTTCCGATCGGGGTCATGGAGACCAGCTCGCCCTTTCTCTGCGCCATCTTGTCGATGACCGAGCCGACGGAATTTTCAGGAACGTCGGCGACCATGCGCTCAATCGGCTCGCAGAGCTTGCCGTCAATCTCCTTGTTCAGAACGTGCGGCGTGGAGACCTGGAACTCATAGCCCTCGCGGCGCATCGTCTCAATGAGAATGGAAAGGTGCATTTCGCCTCTGCCCGCGACATTGAACGAGTCCGTGCCGACCTCCTTGACATGCAGCGACACGTCCTTCAGAAGCTCTCTTTGCAGCCGGTCGCGCAGGTTGCGGGAGGTGACGTACTTGCCCTCGCGCCCTGCGAACGGCGAGTCGTTGATCGAGAACGTCATTTCAATCGTCGGGTCCGAGATCTTCACGAACGGCAGCGGCTCGACCTGGTCCGCCACGCACAGCGTGCGCCCGATGGTGATATCCGAAATGCCGGAGAAGGCGACGATTTCGCCCGCGCTTGCCTCAGAAATCGGGCTTTTGCCGAGACCGGTGAACTCATAGAGCGTGACGATCTTCTGCTTTTCCTTGATGGAGGGATCGTGGTAGTCGCAGACGATGACCTCCTGATTCTGCCGGACCGTGCCGCGCTCGATTCTGCCGATGCCGATTCTGCCGACGAACTCGTTGTAGTCGATCGACGAAACGAGCAGCTGCAGCGGACCTTCGCGGTCGCCCTTGGGGGGGTCAATATAGTTGACAATCGTCTCGAAAAGCGGCGTCAGGTCCGTGCCCTCTTCATCGGGGCTGTAGGACGCGATGCCGCGCCGCGCCGAGCAGAACAACGTCGGAGACTCGAACTGCTCTTCCGTTGCGTTGAGGTCCAGCAGCAGCTCCAATACCTCGTCGATGACCTCGTGGACGCGTGCGTCCGGGCGGTCGATCTTGTTGACAACGACGATGACCTTATGACCCAGCTCCAATGCCTTCTGCAGCACGAAGCGCGTCTGGGGCATGGGACCCTCCGCCGCGTCGACCAGCAGCAGAACGCCGTCGACCATCTTCAAAATACGCTCGACCTCGCCGGAGAAGTCGGCGTGACCCGGGGTATCAACAATGTTGATCTTATAATCTTTATAGTGTACGGCGGTGTTTTTCGCCAGAATCGTGATGCCGCGCTCGCGCTCAAGATCGCCGGAGTCCATGACTCTGTCTGCCACCACCTGATTTTCGCGGTAAACGCCGCCCTGCTTTAACATCTGATCGACCAGGGTCGTCTTGCCGTGGTCAACGTGCGCGATGATCGCAATGTTCCGAAGCTTGTCCTGCGTCATATCCTGCGCCCCTTTCTTATCTTCCGCAAAATAAATCTAACAAACACGTATTTTAACACAGAGAAAAAGTAATTACAAGATTTTTTCAACCAAATTTGATGGGGTTTCCGGCATTTTTTTGAAGCAGTTCGACCCATCCGCGCACGCGCGGAACACCGCCTTCATAAAATGGACGGAAGGAGGGATCTTATGAATCCGATGGACTGCAAACAGGCGCAGAATGTCTGGAGCCGCGTCATGGCGGCGCAGACCGCCGCGCTGTGTACGAATGCGGAAAAAGCGCCGGAAAAGACTGCCCGCGCGCAGCAGGCGCCTGCCGTTTCCATCACCCCCGAACAGGTGATGCAGGCGATGCACGAGGAGCTTTGCGACGCGGAAACCTACCGCTGCCTTGCCGCGCGCATGTCCGGCTGCGCCAGAAAGACGCTGCTTGCCATTTCCCACGACGAGCGCTGTCACGCGAAAAAGCTGGGGGCAATCTATTTCCTGCTCACCGGCAAGAAGGCATGCCAAAAAAAGCCGGAAAACCCCTGCATCACCTGCAACGCCGAGACGCTCCGCCGGCAGTATCAGCGCGAGCTTTCCGCGCGCGAGCACTATGAAGCGCTTGCCCCCATGTCCGGCGCGCGGGCTTGCACGATGCGCGAACTTGCGCTCGACGAGTGCCGCCACGCGCAGAGCATCTACGAGCTGCTGCAAGGCTGTCTCTGAGACAGAAACGCGGCGTCTTCCGCGGTGGTGACAGAGCGAAAAATCTGTGATATAATATGAAAAAACAGGAATCTCCGGCAGAAAAACGCGGAAGAAAGAGGATCGTATGCCCAAACGAAAGCCGAGCTTCAACACCATCTACATCTCCGAGCGCGTGCAGGAGTGCCTGCGCCCGATTGCGCGCTGCGCGCTGACGACTGTGGTCGCCCCCATGGGCTACGGCAAGACGACCGCCATCAACTGGTTTCTCGCCGAAAAGACGAAGGGCGGCAAAGCCGTCGCCATCCGCATGAGCATTTACTCGGAAAAGCTGCCCATGCTCTGGCGCAGCGCGCAGGATGCGTTCCGGTTCGCGGGGCTGGATGTGCTCAGCGCCTTCGATTTTCCGACCAGCGAGGCTGCCGCAACGCTGGTTCTGGAGGAGCTTTGCCGCGCGTTTTCCTCCGGCAAGACGGCGTATTATCTGTTCCTCGACGATTTTCATCTGCTGCGCGACGAGCGCGCCGTGCGCTTCATCTGCCGCATCAGCGCGCGCCTGCCCGAGAATGCGCACCTGATCGTTGCCAGCCGCGACCGGTTCCTGCCCGCGGGCGAGATTGTCCGCCTGGGCGGAAATCTGCACCAGATCGGCATGGAGCACCTGCGGCTCAACCACACCGAGCTTGCCGTCTATGCCCACCGCTGCGGCGCAGAGCTTTCCGAGCAGCAGCTGGAGGCGCTTCTTCGGTCGAGCGAGGGCTGGTTCTCGGCAATCTATTTGAACCTGCGCGCGCTTTCTGAGCGCGGCAGGCTCCCAGACGCAAGCTCTGATATTTTCGAAATGTTCACCGCGGCAATGATCGACCCGCTGCCGCCCGGGCGGCAGGAATTTCTGGCAGTCATGGGGCTGGCAGACGAATTTACCGCCGAGATGGCGCGCTTTGTCACCGAAAATCCGCAAACCGATGCGATCATTCAGGACCTGACGTGCCAGAACGCCTTTGTCACGCGCCTGCCGGACTCGCAGCGCTACCGGTTCCATCACATGATGAAAGAGTGCGCGCTTCGGAAATTCCGCACGCTGCCCGAGCAGTCTCAGATCTGCTACTGGAACCGCTTCGGTAGCTGGTACGGCGCGCAGGGGCAGTATCTGCACGCGCTCGGCGCCTACGGAAAATCCGGCAACAGCGACGCCGCGCTCACGATCATCGAAAAGGACGCGGGCAATCTTCTCTCGGCGCTTCACCCGGAGGAGCTGCTCGAGCGCCTGAACGCCTGCCCGGAGGAGGTTTTGACGCGCCATCCGACGGCGATTCTGGTCCTCATGCGCCGGCTTTTTACCTGGCGGCAGATTCCGAAGATGCTGCAGCTCAAGGCGCTTCTGGAGCGGGCAATTGCGGAAAGCCCTGATATGCCGGAGGAAGAACGCGGGAATTTACTTGGCGAGTGCGACCTCATCATGAGCTTTCTCATGTATAACGACATCACAAAAATGAGTGAGCTTCACCGCAGCGCCAGCCGCCAGATGTCGCGACCTGCCGTCACCATTCAGGCGGGCTCGAGCTGGACGTTCGGGTCTCCGTCGGTTCTTATGATGTATTATCGCGCGCCCGGCGAGCTTCAAAAAGAGACGCACGAGATGCACGAGTGCATGCCGCACTATTACCGCATCACGAACGGGCACGGGCTCGGCGCGGAGCTGGTCATGGACGCGGAGGCGAGCTTCATGCAGGGAAAGCTCCACGAGGCGGAAATCGGACTGGAACGGGCGCGGGCGGCAATTGCCGGAAGCGGGCAGGAAAATATGGCGCTGTGCTGCGATTTTCTGGAGCTGCGGCTGCTTCGCTCCGGCGGCAGGCGCAGGCTCGATGTCAAAGCGCGCGCCGAAGCGCTTCTGGCGCGGCACGACGTGGTGCTGCTGAACATGTTTGAAAGCATCCTCGCGTATTACTACGCGCTGCTGCAGGAGGCGGAAAAAATTCCGGACGTCTTCCGGCTCCACCGCCTCGATACCGTCAACTACTTTGCCCCCGGCAAGCCTATGATGGAGCTGATTGAAAATCAGGTGTATCTGGCGCAGGGCGAGTTCCCCCGCGTCATCGGGCGCAGCGAGCCGCTGCTGTCTGGCTGCGAAAGCCTTCATTACGCGCTCGTCGCGCTGCACATCCGCCTGCAGACGGCAAGCGCCTATGAGGCGCTCGGAAACCGCGCGATGGCGAGAAAGCTTCTCGTCCGCGCGCTGGAAGACGCCGAGCCGGACGGGTTTGTGCTTCCGTTTGCCGAGAACGCGCCGTATCTGATGAACCATTACAGCGCGCTTTCGCGCGAGCTGGAAACGCCCTTTGCCGCGTCCGTCTGCGAGCTTTCCGAGCGCTGGCTCTCCCGGCAGCAGACCTCCGGCAGCAGACAAGAGCCGATCGAGGCGCTGCGGGAGCTTTCCGAGCGCGAACGCTCGGTGGCGCAGCTGATGGCGCTGCGCAAGACGAACCGCGAGATTGCCGAGACGCTCTTTTTGTCCGAGGGCACCGTCAAGCAGTACATCAACCGCATCTATTCCAAGCTGCAGCTCACCGGCACCGCGCAGGAAAAGCGCCGCGCGCTGACGGCGCTGCTGCAAAAGAACTAACCGTTGGTTAATAGCGATTTTTTCCCAGCCGCCGTACAGTAAATCTGTACGGTGGCTTTCTGTCATCAGACCGGAAAAGGAGGGACACGAAGAAGATGTATCGGAAGTACATACAGGCTGTCGAGCCGCTGGATGACCATATTTTGCTGATCGATTTTACCTCCGGCAGTCGTCTGCTGCTGGACATGAAGCCGTATCTGGATTCCATCCGCTTCCGTTCGCTCGTGCGCCCGGAGGTCTGGAGCAGTGCAGAAACCAACGGCGTCTTTGTCCGCTTCGGGTCCGTAGAGCTGAGCCACGACGAGCTGATGGCGATGGCTGAACAGGGACCGCGCGCATTCTGACGGTTCGGGGGGAACCGCGGGCAGCTGCTGCCCATGATATCGCAAGCGCGCCGTCCGGAGCGGGCAAAGACGAGCCGCACATCAAAACAAACGATCCTGCCCGCGCGGGCGGAAAAGGAGGAACCATGAAAAAGCTTTGGGGCTTTGTAAATTTTGTAGGTCTGCTCATCGCTGCTGCCGGATTTATTACCCATTCGGCGGTGCTGATTGTGCTGGGGATTGCGGTCTGCCTGCTCGGCGAGTGGCAGAAAAGCCGCGTATCGGAGGCGCAGCGCGCGCAGGCGCAGACCGGCGCCATCCGTCCGACGCTTGCCGATGTCTTTGACAGCGCAGACTACCAGCCGGACGAGCGTCTGAGCGGGCTGGATATCGATCCCATGCAGCTGCTTCTGCATCAGGACTATCACTATGTCGACGGCTGCGACAAAATTACGGCGACCTATCACGGCGTTTCTGTTCTGCTCGGAAATGTCCGGCTGATGGATACCGACGTCTTCCGCGACGAAGAGAGCGGCATGGAACGCAAGACGGAAAAAGAAGTCTGGCAGGGCTTGATGCTGACGTGCAAGGTCGGACACAGCTTCCCCATTGGGTTTGCCATCGCGCCGCGCGGCAAGATCGACGGGCTGCTGCGCTATGCCGACGTCAAAACAGGAAACGAAACCTTCGACAAGCGCTTCACAGTCAAAACCGACAACGGCGATGCCGCGTTACTCACGCTCACGCCCCGCATGCAGGAGAAAATCCTTGCCGCCGCAAGCGTCAGCCCTGGGCCGCTGTTCGTCACCTTCTGCCAGGACGGCAGAGTTTCTGCCGCCGTGCGCACCACCGGAAGAAACTTCTTCGTGCCGGAAAAGGCAAGCGCAGAGGGCGCCCGCGCGCGTCTGACGGAGAATCTTCGAAAGATCCTTGCCATCGTCGACGAGGCAAACCCCGTCGCTGCCGCGCCCGCGCAGGAAGGAGAAGCGTAATATGCCGCTCTGGCTTGCCTGTGTGCTGCTGGTGCTGGACCTCGCCGCGCTGGTCTATTTCCGCCGGCATCTGCGCCAGAAGAAAACGATGCGCGTGATTGCCACGTGCGTGTGCGGTCTTCTTGCCGCGCTGCTGCTGCTCTACCTCGCGCTTGCTGCAATGCTCCTGTTCGCCGCTTCGCAAAACTGAACATAAAAATCGCCCGCCGGTTATGTGTTGTAACCGGCGGGCGATTTTGTCTGTCAGAAAGGCATAAGCCTTTTGATGCATCAGCTTTCCATCTGCCGTCCCAGGAAACCTGCGACGGTCTGCACGAGCTTCTGTTCGGCGTCTCCGAGCGGCTCGTCCTGCTCTTCGAGCAGCAGCATCACGCAGCCCATCAGATCGCCCTCGGACAGAATCGGTGCGCTCACGCCGAGATAATACCGCTCCGAGCTGTCCGTCGGATGCAGCTTTGCCTGCCCCGGCTGATAGCGGTAAAATTTCCGCGATTCCATCAGCTGCTCGAGCTCCTGCGAGCAGTGCTTGTCCATCAGCTCGCGCCGCTGCACACCATAGGCGGCAATCATCGTGTCGCGGTCGCAGACGGCAGCGATATGCCCGGTGTTTTTCCCAATCGACTCGCAGATCTGACCCGCGAAATCCGTCAGGTCTCCCATCGGGGAATACTTCTTGAAAATGACCTCTCCGTCCTTCTCCGTATAAATCTCCAACGGGTCGCCCTCGCGGATGCGAAGGGTGCGGCGGATTTCCTTCGGAATGACCACACGCCCGAGGTCGTCAATGCGGCGAACAATGCCAGTTGCTTTCATATCGAAATCTCCCTTGTCTGTTAAATACTACAAAGCTATTGTTTGCCGCAGACGGGAGATTATGCACGAGCTTGCGTTTGCGCAAATCGCGTCGCTGCGCTATAATAGAAATACAAAAATATTTGCAAAAAAAAGAAAAGGTGGGGAAGAGAGATGGCGGTTGGCTGTAAAATTATCCGGGATTTTCCGCGACCGGCGCGGGAGCTTGTAGAGCGGTTCCGGGGCGTGGCGACCTCGAATCTTGTCGACGTGATGGGAAGCTGCGCGGCGATCGACGGCGCGCTTGCGCCCATCGGGCGTGGGAAGCTGCTGGGCACGGCGTTTCCGGTACGTCTGCCGCAGGGCGACAATCTGATGCTTCACGCGGCAATCGATCTGGCGCAGCCGGGCGATGTGCTTGTGATTGATGCCGGCGGTTTTTCGGAGCGTGCCGTTCTCGGCGAGCTGATGGCAAGCTACTGCAAAACGCGCGGCATCCGGGGCATCGTCTGCGACGGTGCAATTCGCGACCGGGGCGCGCTTGCGCAGATGGAAGATTTTCCTGTCTATGCGCGCAGCGTGACGCCGAACGGTCCGACGAAAGCAGGACCTGGCGAAATTGGCGGTCCGGTCGTCGTGGGCGGAAGGTCGGTGCGGCCCGGCGATATCGTCGCCGCAGACGAAGACGGCGTGGTCGTGGTTCCGATGGAACGCGCGGACGCAGTTGCGGACGCAGCGCATGCTTTGCAGGAAAAGGAGGAAAAAATCCTGCATCGTATCCTGCAGGACGGCGTGTTTGACCGTCCGTGGCTGAACGCGCAGATGCAAGCGCTCGGCTGCGCGCCTTCCAAGGGCTGATATTTTCCATGCATCGTACATACAGCCGCCCGGTTCAGGCTTTTCCTGAACCGGGCGGCTGTTTTGGGATGTTTGTGGGGGGGAGGAGGAGGACAGACCAAAAAGCCGCGCAGGCGCTTCAAAATGCCGGTGCGGTAATCTTTACGCTCGGCTTTGAGCCGGACTGACCCATACAAAAAGCTGCCCGCCGGAGAATTCCGACGGGCAGCTTTTTCTGTTTTTTATTCGCCGGGGTGACTGGAAACGACCTTGCCGATGTTCCAGACAAACGCGGCGCGCTTTGCGGCGTCCAGCCGCTCTTCGGGGCTGTGGTAGTCGACCTGTGCCGTGTGTGCGCCGCAGTCGCAGCACGTCACGTAAACGCACCAGCCGCCCTCGTCTTCGATCACACCGTCGCCCCCGCAGTGCGGGCACGCCTGCAGCTCAATATCCTTTACTTCCATCTTGCTTCTCCTAACTCCGCCGCGCCGCGCGCGGCTGTTTTACCTGATTCTACCGCAAAGAGACCGGCAAATCAACCTAAAAAAGAATGAGCGAGAAATAGCGGGTTTTCCCGTCGTTTTCCCAGCACTTCATGCCGACAAAGTCTGCCATCTTCTGCGCATTCACGCAGTAAGCCGACATGCACGACGCCGTCTTCCAGGGACCGGCACCCATCATGAGCGTGTCGGTTACGCCGCTTTCGTGCATGCGCGCAAGAAGCTGCTCGGTCAGCTCGTTCTGGTGCCGCTTGTCCGCTTTCTGCTCCTGTTTGTCCATGGGGTCTTTTGGCGTATGCTCGATCATGAGAACGAGCGCCGTTTCGTGCTGCCGGATGCGCGCCGTCATTTCCTCCACCGTGCCGCTTGCGGGCGGACATGCAGGCAGGACATTATAGTTGCCGCACAGGTTTTCCTCGCAGAACATGCGGTATTCCGGCACGATCACCAGCTCGGATACCGGCATCAGCGCCGCCTGTGTAAAGCCGAGCGCCTTCGCTTCTTTGACGTAATCCATAAAAACGCCTCCCGACGCTTGAAATTTCTGCTTCCTTATTTTAGACCAGTTTGCGTGCAATATCAAGCAAAAACGAAAAAAAGCGGTCCGGAAAATCCGGACCGCTTCCAAAAAGCAGAAACCTGAGAGCTTACTTGGCAAAGACCTTCTTGAGTCTTGCAAAGCGGGGCAGACCGTCTTCCTTTTCGAGCTTCGTTTCGCCCTGGATGAGCGGCAGAGCATACTTCGCGAACTCTTCGGTGACGTTGTTGCCCTCAGCATTGATCCACTCGCGCGGGAACTTCTTTTCAAAGTTCGCGCAGTCGGACAGGTCAAACAGCTTCATCTCGCACTTGTAGCCGTTCGTGCGGTCGCAGGCGAAGCCGACCATCTTGTCGGTCGTGCCCTTGAGCATTTCCTCGACCGCAGTCTTGCCGGCGCAGAACGCCTCGTCGATGTCGGTCTGGGACGCGCAGTGCGCGGCGCAGCGCTGCAGCAGCGACAGCTCGATGCCGCGGACCTTCGCGCCGGTCTTTTCCTTCAGGACGTTGGCAAGAAGCGCTGCCAGACCACCGAGCTGGGCATGACCGAAGCCGTCGGTGCCGGAGGTCTTTGCCTCGGAGACGAACTTGCCGTCGGCATAGTGGATGCCCTCGGAGACGGCGACGATGCAGCTGCCGTTTTTCTTGTAGCAGGCGGAAACGTCGGCAATGAACTTGTCCATGTCGAAGTCGACCTCGGGCAGGTAGATAAAGTCGCAGCAGGGCTCTTTCGTGTTGGGAAGGGACGCGGCGGCAGTCAGCCAGCCGGCATGACGGCCCATGCACTCGATGACGGTGATCTGACCGACGTTATACACGCGCGCGTCGCGGGCAATTTCCATGACGGAGGTCGCGATATATTTTGCAGCCGAGGCAAAGCCCGGGCAGTGGTCGGTGCCGAAGAGGTCATTGTCGATGGTCTTGGGTACGCCCATGACGCGGCACTCGTAGCCGACCTTCTTCATATACTTCGAGATCTTGTTGCAGGTGTCCATGGAGTCGTTGCCGCCGTTGTAGCAGAAGTAGCGCACGTCGTACTTCTTGAAGATTTCGAGAATGCGCTTGTAGTCAGTGTCGTCGACGTCGGGGTCGGCAATCTTATAGCGGCAGGAGCCGAGCGCGGAAGAAGGCGTATAGGGCAGGCGGTCGAGCTCTGCGCGGTCTTCTTGATCCATGCACAGAAGCTGATCGTCCAGAACGCCCTTGATGCCGTGGTATGCGCCGTAGACCTTCGTGATGCACTCTGCATCGAGCGCAGTGCGGATGACGCCGTAGGCACTGGAATTGATAACCGGCGACGGACCGCCGGACTGACCGATGATCAAGGAACCTTTCAACATAAAATCAATCCTCCTGAAAATGATAGGTTAGCCTTCAAATCAAATTAACCAAAAAGAATATAACACGAAAGCAGGAAATTGTAAATTCATCTATTGCATAAATTCTGTTGTTTTGGTAAAATTCTTTTTGGAAATTGTAGCTTAACACAATATATTTTATTCTGTATCATAAAAAAGGAGAGATGTATCATGGCATTGGTAACTTCTACCGAAATGTTCAAGAAGGCATACGACGGCGGCTACGCCATCGGCGCTTTCAACGTCAACAACATGGAAATTGTCCAGGGCATCACCGAGGCGTGCAAGGAAGAGCATGCGCCTGTGATTCTGCAGGTTTCCAAGGGCGCGCGCGCCTATGCAAACCACACCTACCTCGTCAAGCTCGTCGAGGCGGCTGTCATTGAGTGCCCCGAGATCCCCATCGTTCTGCATCTGGACCATGGTCCCGACTTTGAGACCTGCAAGGCTTGCATCGACGGCGGCTTTACCTCCGTCATGATCGACGCTTCCTCCAAGCCCTTTGCCGAGAACATCGAGATCACCAAGAAGGTTGTCGAGTACGCGCATGACCACGGCGTCGTCGTCGAAGCAGAGCTCGGCACCCTCGCCGGCATTGAAGACGAGGTCAAGGTCGCCGCGCACGAGGCTTCCTACACGCACCCCGAAGAGGTTGAGGAGTTTGTCACCAAGACCGGCTGCGACTCGCTTGCCATTGCCATCGGCACCAGCCACGGCGCATACAAGTTCAAGCCCGAGCAGTGCACCCGCAACGAGCAGGGCATCCTGGTTCCGCCTCCCCTGCGCTTCGACGTGCTCGAAGAGGTCTCCCGCAGACTGCCCGGCTTCCCGATCGTGCTGCACGGTTCTTCTTCCGTGCCGCAGGAATACGTCAAGATGATCAACGACAACGGCGGCAAGATGCCCAACGCCATCGGCGTTCCCGAGGATCAGCTCCGTCAGGCAGCAAAGCTGTCCGTCTGCAAGATCAACATCGACTCCGACCTGCGTCTTGCCATGACCGGCACCATCCGCGAGTTCTTCAACGAGCATCCCGACAAGTTTGACCCGCGCGAGTATCTCAAGCCCGCCCGTGCCAACATCAAGGAGCTCGTCCGCCACAAGCTGCGCGACGTTCTCGGCTGCGCCGGCAAGGCGTAATCGCGAAAACCAGCAGATAACCCATTCCCCGTCCGGCATTCCGGGCGGGGAATTTTACGCAATTCAGGACAGGAAGCGATGCTCGAGCGTTCGGACCATGTCGACATAGCGGTCCTTGCACTGCGCCAGCCGACCGTTTTGCAGATCTTCATAGCAGGGCGCAAGCCACGTCTCGCGGATGGCGCGATAGGTTTCGCGGCGCTCGGAGCCGAGATTGATGCAGGTCACAATGCCGGGGGCAATGTCATAATATTCGCGGATCAGCGCCTCTCCGTCCGGGCAGGACTTCAGATAGCCGTCGCGGAAGGCGCGGAAGGCGGTCAGTTCCTCACAGTCGTCGGGCTTTCCCTCTTCTTCGCAGACTGCCGTCGTGATGAAGCATAGCCCCAGAATCTTTTTGCGGAAGCCGGTGGAAATTTCTTCGTAGCTGCCGAGATAGAACGGCGCTTTGGGGTAGCGGCGGACCCACTCTTTTTGCAGCACGTCACAGAAGTCCTCACTCGTAGGAAGCGCCAGCTTTCGGATGGCGGGGACAAGGAAGATGGCAATGACCATTTTATCATCCTCTCGCGCGCCCTTCGGGCTGCGGTCCTGCGCCCAGTCCAGCTCCAGCTCGTCCAGAAGCGCCGCTGCGCCTTCCAGAAGCCGTGCGTCCGGGCTGCCCGGCATGGCGGAGACTGCCTCGTCGAGCGCGCGGAAAACCGGCTCCGCCGCCTGATACACGTCGGAAAACGCCGCCTCAAACTCGTTTTTCGTGACCTTTTTCTGATAGCCACGGAAGCGCCGCACACAGGAGGGAAGCTGCTTTTTTGCCGTGTCAAAGCGCGAAGCCGCCTCGTCGGGGGCAAGCGAAACGGTAGGACCCGCGGGAGTGTCCAGCAGCTCGTCTGCAGACAGCCGCGCGCCGCAGAACATGCAGGAAAATTCCGAAAGCTTTGCCGGCACCGTCAACGCTTCTCCGCACCGGGGGCAAAAACCGCTCAAATATTCTTCACTCATGAAAGGTACCTGCTTTCGTATAAAATCTGCGCCGCACAACCGGCAAGCTGGCTGTGCGGCGTAGGCCTATTTTTTCACAAATCGTGCGCGATGTCAAGTCAATTGGTGCAAAGCAGATACGCGGTGTCATCTGCCGCGCCTCTCGCACCGCAGATGATTATGGCGTATTCGCTGCCGATGGCGGCTTCCAGCTCGTCCAGCGCCGCTTCCGTCAGCTCCCGGCGGTATATGCCGTTTTTCAGCTGCTCAAACGTACCGGGCAGCTCTTCCGGGCTGCAATGCTCGACGAGAATCACGCGGCAGCCGGTCTGGCGCGCCAGCTGTTCGGCATATTCCTTTGCGCTCTGCGCGCGCGGGAAAAGCGTATCTCCCATGGAAACGGAAGCCTCGCCGCTGTCGAAGCCCGGAAGACGGATCAGATGAAACCCTGCCAGCACGGCAAGAAGCGCCGCGACCGCAGCCATTACGCCGACAAAGCGCAATAGCGGCTTGCGCTCTTTTTTCTGCCGCGTCTCGCGGCGGATTTTCTGCATGACCGCGTCGTGCAGCAGCTGCGGCGGCTCCTGCTGCAGACCGGGCAGCGCCTCGTCTGCCAGCCGAAGCTCGTTTTGAATTCTGCGGCACTCGGGGCACGATGCCAGATGCGCATCCAGCGCCGCCTGTTCTTCTATTGTAATTGCGCCGTCAAGCTGCGCACTCAGCAGCTCCAGCGCTTCCTTGCATGTGATCATAGACGCACCTCGCCTTCTACCGGTTCTGACGAAGCGGAATCAAAATAGTTCCCGGCTTTTAAAATTTTTCTTAGAGACAGCCGCGCACGCGCCAGCCGTGACTTGACTGTACCGACGCGGACGCCCAGAATGTCCGCAATCTGCTCGTAGGGAAGGTCTTCAACGACCCGCAGATGCAAAATCTCGCGGTGGTCCGGGGCAAGCTGCCCCATCGCGCGCGCCAGCTCGATTTTTGTCTCGTTCGTGATTGCCTGCTGCTCGGGAAGCGGCGCGCAGTCCGGCAGCGAAAGCTCGGCGCCTTCGTCACTGTCGTCATAATTCTCTGTGAGAGACGTTTCCTGCCGCCGCTTTTTCTGGCGCAGAAAATCGATGCACACGTTACTCGTCAGGCGAAACAGCCACGTGGAAAAGCTCGCCTCAAACTGGTACTGCCCCAGCGCGCGCCATGCCTTGATGAACGCCTCCTGCGACAGATCGAGTGCGTCGTCGGGGTTTGCTGCCATGCGAAGGCAGAGGTTATAGACCTTCTTCTGGTGCGCAAGCAGCAGCTGCTCGAAGGCGGAATTGTCGCCCTGCTGCGCCCGGCGGATCAGTTGTTCTTCTGACATAGCATCACCTCAAATCGCGCTTTACCCCGGCAGCGATGGCATAAATATCGTCCATCGAAGAAATGCCGGAGATTTTCTCTTTATAATATCCGCTGTGCGCCACGCCGCGCAGATACCAGGCAAAGTGCTTGCGCGCTTCCAGGCACGCGATGTGCTCGCCCTTGTCCTGCCTCGCCAGCTCAAATTGCCGCAGCGCCGTATCGACGCGCTGGGACAGCGCCGGGCGCTCCGGAACGGGCGCTCCCATCACAGCCGCCTTGCACTGCCCCAACAGCCACGGGTCTCCAAAAACGCCTCTTCCCAGCATCAGCCCGTCTGCATTTGTCCGCTTCGCGCAGTGCACGGCGTCTTCGGGCGAAAAAATGTCGCCGTTGGCAATCACGGGGATGGACACGGCAGCTTTGACGTCATGGATGATGTCCCAGTCGGCAACGCCGGAGTAGAGCATCGTCTTCGTTCTGCCGTGGACCGCGATGGCGCTTGCGCCCGCCTGCTCCAGAAGCTTTGCCAGCTCGACGGCGTTGACGCTTCCCTTGTCCCAGCCCTTGCGCATCTTGACCGTCACGGGAACCGGCACCGCATGTGTTACGGCTTCAACAATCCGCGCCGCTTTCTCGGGGTCTCGCATTAAGGCGCTTCCGTCGCCGTTTCCGGCGATCTTCGGCATCGGGCAGCCCATGTTGATGTCGATGAAATCCGCGCCCGAATGCTCCAGCGCCAGCGCCGCGCCCTCTGCCATCACGGCAGGGTCGTTGCCGAAGATCTGCGCGCCGCAGATGCCGGCGTCGGTTTTCCGCAGCAAAGACAGGCTTTTTTTGTCCTTGTACACCAGCGCGCGCGACGAGACCATCTCGGTCATGGTGATGTCCGCGCCGAGCTGCGCCGCGATACAGCGGTATGCCCAGTCGGTCACGCCTGCCATCGGGGCAAGAACGATGGGGCTTTCTATGGGAAACCTTCCGAGCTGCATACGCGCGCCTCCTTTTTGTGCCGTATCGGCAATTATACCACAAAACGGCAGCAAACGCAACGTGAGCGCCTGCGCCATTTCCAGGATAAAAAAAGCCTGCGGCAAGGAACTTGCCGCAGGCTTTTGCGCGTTTTACTGGACGATGAAGTTAACGGACTCGTCACCCTGCTTGTCTTCGCCGTAGACGTAGTCCTTGCCGGGCATGACCGCGTTGAGGACGATGCCGACGATGGAGCCGACTGCGAGGCCCGACAGGCTGATGGGACCGAGCGCCAGGGAGCCTGCGGAGGAGTAGCTGATGCCGATCGAGAGGACCAGAATCAGAGCCGCGACCAGAACGTTTCTGGACTTCGTGAAGTCGACCTTGTTCTCGACGACGTTTCTGACGCCGACTGCCGAGATCATACCGTAGAGGACCAGGCTGACGCCGCCGATGGTGCCGCCGGGCATGGAGGAGATGATCGCCGCGAACTTCGGGCTGAAGGAGAAGCACATGGCAAGGATTGCCGCGATGCGGATGACGCGCGGGTCGTAGATCTTGCTGAGCGCCAGAACGCCGGTGTTTTCGCCGTAGGTGGTGTTGGCAGGCGCGCCGAAGAGGGCTGCGAGCGTCGTTGCCAGACCGTCGCCCATAAGCGTTCTGTGCAGACCCGGATTTTCAATGTAGTTGCGGTTGCAGGTGGAGGAAATTGCGGAAACGTCGCCGATGTGCTCGACCATGGTGGCAAGGCTCAGCGGGACAATTGTGATGACCGAGGTCAGAAGCAGGTGGGAATCGACATTGCCGTTCATGAACAGACCGAAGACGGTCTCGTCCTTGTAGATCGGAAGCGCGAACCATTTGGCGCTGGAGACGTTCTGGACCAGATTTTCGCGGACGGACGGGTCAGCGATGACCGCGATGACGTAGGAGCCGATGACGCCGAGCAGAATGGGGATGATCTTGATCATGCCCTTGCCCCAGATGTTGGCGGCGATGATGATGACGATGGCGACCATCGCAATCCACCAGTTCTGCGCGCAGTTGTTGATGGCGGAGGAAGACAGGTTCAGACCGATGGCAATGATGATCGGACCCGTGACGATCGGCGGGAAGAAGCGCATGACCTTCTTGGCGCCGAAGGCTTTGAACAGCGCCGAAAGGACGACATATACAAGACCTGCACACGCGACGCCGAAGCAGGCGTAGGGGAGCATTTCATGGTTCGGCTGACCGTCGATCATGGGAGCGATCGTTGCATAGCCGCCGAGGAAAGCGAACGACGAGCCGAGGAACGCGGGGACAATGCCGCCGGTGATGAGGTGGAACAGCAGCGTGCCGAGACCGGCAAACAGCAGCGTCGTGGAGACGTCCAGACCCGTCAGAATCGGGACCAGGACCGTTGCGCCGAACATTGCGAACATGTGCTGGAAGCCGAGCACAAACATTCTGCCCGCGCCGAGCTGTCTTGCATCATAGATGCCTTCTTCGGGAATTTTCTTTTTACCCATTTTTTGATCTCCTCTCTTCATTCCGCGTCCGGGAAGCCGCATTTTTTCTCAAAAAAAAGGAACTGTGAATGGAAATACCAATCACAATTCCTGTATCTTTGAAAAACACCACGTCGGCGCTTTGAAAACACTGCCGCCCGGAACAAAAACGGGAGCACCACAGCCAAGGATAAGACACATCGTCTGCTTCATTGCCATGCACTCCCTTCCTTACTTTTACCGTCAGCCATTATACCGGCTGGGGTCCGGAAAGACAAGTGTGAGTTTTGTCAATATTTTGCCATCTTTTTTATCGCTCTTGCACGTTTTTTACAAAACCGGCGCGCGCAGGCACTGCCTGCGCGCGCCGGTTGGCGTGTTGTTTTGTCTGGTTCAGTCTGCAAACAGTGGGGTCGACAGATAGCGGTCGCCGGTGTCCGGCAGCAGCACAACGATGGTTTTGCCTGCGTTTTCCGTGCGCTTTGCCAGCTCGATTGCCGCCCAGACGGCAGCGCCGGAGGAAATACCGACCAGCACGCCCTCGCGGCGTCCGAATTCCTTGCCGGTCTGGAACGCATCGTCGTTGTCGACGGGAATAATTTCGTCGTAGACCTTCGTATCCAGCACGTCCGGGACGAAGCCCGCGCCGATGCCCTGAATCTTATGCGGTCCTGCCACGCCGGTCGACAGCACAGCAGACGTCTTCGGCTCGACCGCGACAACCTTCACAGCCGGATTCTTCGACTTGAGGAATTCGCCCGTGCCGGTGATGGTGCCGCCGGTGCCGACGCCCGCGACGAAGTAGTCGACCTTGCCGTCGGTATCTTCCCAGATCTCGGGACCCGTCGTCTCAAAATGCGCCCTGGGGTTCGCGGGGTTCACGAACTGACCGGGGACGAAGCTGTTCGGAATCTCCTTTGCCAGCTCGTCTGCCTTGGCAATCGCGCCCTTCATGCCCTTCGCGCCCTCGGTGAGGACCAGCTCCGCGCCGTATGCTTTCATCAGCTGGCGGCGCTCGACGGACATGGTCTCGGGCATGACGATGATGATGCGGTAGCCGCGCGCGGCAGCGACGGAGGCAAGACCGATGCCGGTGTTGCCGGAGGTCGGCTCAATGATCACGGAGCCTTCTCTCAAGAGCCCCTTCTGCTCGGCGTCGTCGATCATTGCCTTGGCAATACGGTCTTTCACAGAGCCGGCGGGGTTGAAGTATTCGAGCTTTGCCAGAATCTTTGCTTTGAGGTCATGTGCTTTTTCAATATGGGTGAGCTCCAGAAGCGGGGTTTTACCAATCAGCTGGTCAGCGGAAGTATAAATCTTGGACATATTCAAAATCTCCTTTTCAAGACGAGTATTCAAAGTATTTTATGGTAGTATCGGAATGGATCGTTCACAGTCCGCCGCGACATCGCTCGTATCGGGCGGCGCAAAACACAATCTGCTGCATCTTCAGCGCCCGCTTTCGTTTTATTTATACCACCTACTCGGTAGGTTGGTATAGTTATAGCACCCTGCAGGCGCTCTGTCAAGAGGAATCTGAAAAATTTTCCGCTTTTTGAAAAAACCGGTCCGCACCGGAATCGGTGCGGACCGGGTGGCCTGTTTTATGCTTCCGGGGTCAGGCGCTGCGAAAGCTTTTGCAGACTTTCCGCAAAGTCCGCCTCCGTGAGTCCGGAATACTGCACGACGGCGCAACGCTCCGCCTCCGCAGGGCTTTTGCGCAGGTAAAATTCCGACAGCAGCGGCGCAGAAAGCCCCGCGTCACCCAATGCCGCCCGCAGGCTCTGCCCGCGCTCTTTCGTATGGAACTCCAGCAGAAAATGAAGCCCCGCGACTGCCTGCCGCGCCGTGCAGAGCCGCGCCGTTTCCGGCTGCGCCAGAAGCGCCAGCAGCCCCTGCAGCCGCGCCTTATAGTGCTTTTTCATCCGCGAGACATGGCGCTCAAAGTAGCCGCCGTCCAAAAACCTTGTCAGCGTCAGCTGCTCGAACGACGGCACGGCGCAGCTGTAAAAGCCCATGGTGCTTCTCCACCGCGCAAGCAGCGCCTGCGGCAGAATCATGTAGCTGATGCGAAGCGCGGGCGCGATGGTTTTGGAGAAGGTGTTGAGATAGATGACTCTGCCGCGGGTATCGAGGCTCTGCAGCGTCGGAATCGGAAGCCCCGAGAAGCGGAACTCCGAGTCGTAGTCGTCCTCGATCAGAAACCGCTCCTCGCCGCGTCCCATCCACGCCAGCAGCTCCTGCCGCCGGGTAATCGGCATAACGGTTCCGGTCGGATACTGGTGCGACGGGGATACATGGACAATCTGCGCGCCGCTTGCCTCCAGCTCTGCTACGCGGATGCCGCTTTCGTCCATCGGTACCGGCACGACCTCCGCGCCGCTTCGGCTGTAGACCTGCGCCAGCGTCCGGTGGCAGGGGTCCTCGATCGCAAAGCGCTGTCCGCGCCCGAGAAACTGCGCCAGAAGCGCGTAAAAATACTCCGTGCCCGCGCCGATGAGAATTTGCTCCGGCTGCACCACAAGCCCCCGCTGGCGCGCCAGCTCCCCGGCAATTGCCCGGCGCAGCGGAAGAAGTCCCCCATTCGGCACGGGCTGCAGCAGATATTGTCCTTCGTCCAGAATGACGCTTCGCATCAGCTTTGCCCACACGGAAAACGGAAACAGCTCTGCCGCTGCGTTCTGCCGCGGCGCAATCTCCGGCGCTTTTGTCGTCTCCGGTGTGTGCCGCGCGGGCGCCTTTGCCAGCAGCGGCATGTGCGCCACAAAATAGCCCGAGCGCTCGCGTGAGGTGAGATACCCCTCGTCCAGCAGCTGGGCATAGGCAGTCTCGACGGTGATCTTGCTGAGGCTTAGATGCTCTGCCAGCGCCCGCTTCGACGGCAGCTTCTCCCCGCCGGGCAGGCTCCCCGAGAGAATGTCGGCGCGGATTGCCTCATATAGCTGGACATAGAGCGGCGTTTTGCTTTCGTGGGATAGCTCATAGGTTCGTATCATGGCGTCCTCGCAATCTGACCCTGGAAACCAGAATCGTTTTGGCAATTTCTTAAATGCCAGTCCATGCTATAATATCGGCACGCAACGAAAAAGTCAAGGAGGGAGATTTCCGACTATGAAAGAGAAAAAGTTTTCCACGTATCAGATTGTGTTTGTCGCGGTGATGGCAGCGATTGTCTGCGTTGTGACCTTCTTCCGCTTCCCGTTTCTGGGCTCGAAGGTCCATTTTGCAAATGCGATGTGCCTGCTCTCCGGCATGCTGTTTGGACCGGTGCTGGGCGGTCTTGCCGCGGGCTTCGGCTCGATGCTCTATGATGCGCTGTTTGGCGGCTACGATCTGATCAACTGCCTGATCACGTTTGTGTCCAAATTCCTGATGGCAGCGATCTGCGCCTGGATTGCCTTCGGCGGCAAGGAAGACGGCAAGGGCAAGCACGCCCGCCTCGTCGTGGGCAGCGTCATCGGCGCTCTGAGCTACGTGGCACTTTATATGCTCAAGACCTACATCTTCCAGCGCTTTGTCCACGGGTATCCGCTCGACGCCGTCGTCGTCACGATGGGCAGCAAGCTCCCCGCGTCTTTAATCAACGCCGTCTTTGCCATGATCGTCGCGCCCATTCTCTACGCGGCAATCGCCCCGGCGCTGCGCCGCAGGGGTCTTCTGGAAAAGCTCCGCAAATAATCGAAGAAAAACGACAAGCCGCACGCAGAAAAACCCTGCGTGCGGCTTTTTGGATGTTCAGGAGGCGAATGCTGTTTCCAGATAGGTTTTGACCTCGGCTGGCTGCATGCCGAGGACGAAGGCAAACTCCTGATGAAGCATCTCCTCGGCGGTTTTCCAGCTGCGAAGCTCGGTCGAACTGACGGTTTTGCGCTTCGGCGCAAGCTGACGCTGCTTGTGGAACATCGTCTTGCACAGCTGCAGGAGCCTTCGGCAGTCATGAGACGCAAGAATCTCGCGGTAAAAGCCTGCCAGCTGGCGGGGGTCCTGCGGAACGTCTTCCAGCTCCGGCATCCCCGGCAGCTCCGGTAACAGCGCCTGCAGCGCCGGCTTTGTCATCACCGGGCGAATCGCCGCCTTGCCGTCTACGGGCGTATAGATCACGCCGCCGCGGTAATAGGGCGTCAGGCGGTAGTAGCTCCTGCCGCGCTCGAGCCCCGGCACGTTCAGCTGCCCCGCTTCTTCCACGAGGCAGACGCCCTCCACACTGTAAATCACATAATCCCCGGGTGCAAACATAGCTTCCTCCGTTTCCCGCAAAATCCAACTTTTCGTAATTCTATTATAGCAGATTTTCAAGCAAAAACGCAAACGGAAAAGTTGCACAAATTTTCGGTATCCGGTTATAACGCGATGTTTGTATGCAAAAAAATTGTCAGCCGCCTGAAAGATTGTTTTTCCTTCCAGCGGCTGATGTTCGGTTTTCTGAATTTCCAGCGCGTTACGGCGTCTCGTCCTCGTAGGAGAAAAGCGCCTGCATCAGCTCCAGCATCTCCGGCTCGTCCAGCGAGTTCTGAAACGAAACGCTGCCCGCGTCCGGTCCGGGGTTCAGAAGCTGCTGCTCTTCCAGACGTCTGTGCAGCTGCTTTGCAATGCCGAAGCTGCCGTCGATGATCTCGGGGCGTCTGCCGACGATGCGGCGGATTGCCCCGCGCAAAAACGGATAGTGCGTGCAGCCGAGGACGACCGCGTCGATGGGCACCTTCAGGTACGGTTCGAGCTTGTCGAGCAGATACCCCTCGACCTCGGGACCGCGCAGAATGCCCTGCTCGACATATTCCATCAGCCCGCTGCAGGCAATCGGAATGATCTGCGCCTGCTCGTCATACTGCGCCTTGAGCCGCTGGAACTTCTCCTCCTGCACGGTCATTGCCGTCGCCAGCATCAGAATTCTGCCGCCCGGATGGCGCTCCGCCGCGGGCTTGATGGCAGGCTCCGTGCCGACGATGGCAAGCGCCGGATACGTTTTGCGCAGCGTCCGGATGGCAGCGCTGGTCGCCGTGTTGCACGCGACCACGAGCGCCTTCGCGCCCTGAGCCAGAAGCTTTTGCGCCGCCTGCAGGCTCAGCTGCGTTACCTCTTCGGGCGTCTTCGTGCCGTAGGGCGCGTGGAGGGAGTCTCCGAAATAGAGATAGTTTTCCATCGGCAGCGTCCGGACCAGCTCACGCAGAACGCTGATGCCGCCGAGTCCCGAGTCAAACACCGCAACCGGTGCGCGGCAATCTGCCATGCTTCATCCCTCCTAAGAAAATCTAGCATATAGTATACGCCCAAAATATGAAATAACTAGAAACTCCGCGTTACAATGCGGATACAGTTAGATAACACACCGGAAACAAAACAGGACGGGGCAAAAGCCGCGTCCTGTTTACGCTTCGATAAATTTTACAATTTCGGAAAGGTCGTATTCCCCGCCGTCCATGTTGACGGTGAGCGTCCGATCCGCAGGCAGCGTCTCGCGCCACTGATCGTACAGGCTCTTGAGCTCATACACGTACATGAGGTCCAGATTGTCCTCATACTCGCGCCCGCGCTTTCGCATGTGTTCGAGAATCGTCTGAATTGAGCAGTCGAGATAGATAAATTTGTCAATCTGCGGCATCAGAGAATCGATGCCGGACGCGAGCTTCTCAAGCGTGTCAAACTCCGCCTGCGTGAGGTCTCCCTGGTCCAGCCGGTAGCGCGCGATGACGAGGTTCTCCAAAAAGCACCGGTCGAAGAAGAACAGCTCTGTTTTGGCATTCTCCGGCTTCCACGCCGGATCGTCAAAGTACAGCGACAAAAAGCTTACCTGCGCGTGGAAGGTCCAGCGTTTGGAATCCGCGTAGTAGTCGCAGATGAAGGGGTTATCCTGCGGGCGCTCCTCGTGGAACGACGCGCGCGCGCCGAAATGGTCGAGAAGCCTTCCGAGCATCGTGGTCTTGCCGGAGCCGACCGTGCCGCAGATGGCGATGTATTTCATGCCCGCGCCTCCCTTCGCCTGATTTCGCCGTGTCAACAGCGCCTATCATACCGCAAAGGCGGACGCTTGGCAAGTTGGCAAAACGCTGAAAACTTGACGCCCGGATGGCAGGACGCGGGTCAGGATAGGTGCGAAAACCGTTCTGCGCCGGTCGTTTTTACCCAGCGAAGCAGCAGCGCGTCGAGCGCAAAAAAGACCGCGCAGAAGCCAAGCAAAAACGCCTCGGCGCTTACAAGCTCTGCCAGCCACATCAGCCACAGCGCGCCGGTAGCCAGAATGACGCCCCAGCAAAGAAGCATGGTGAGCATCGTCGCCCAGCCCTGCTTGACTGCCTGCGCCTCGTTCGTCCAGTCGAGCTTCGCGTGCAGAACACCCTCGCGCAGTCCCAGCAGATTCACAAAGCGCGCAAATAAAACGCCTGCCGCCAGAACAAGCGGCGCCCGGTCTGTGACGCTCGCGCAGCATATGCCCGCGACCGCCGCAGTCGGAAGCGTCAGAGAATCCGCCATACGCAGCTTGGAGAGCAGCACCTGGCAGCCGGAGACGGGCATCGACTGCAGAATCCAGAGATTTTTGCCCTCGAGTGAGACAGAGCTTGGCGTGAAGAACGTCGTACCCAGCATGCCGCAGATGGCGAGCAGCAAAAAGACCGGCACCGACGCGGCAAGTTCGGGCAGCTGCACCGCAAGATCCAGAATTGCCGCGCGCCGGATCACCAGCGCCGCCGCGCCTACCAGCAAAAACAGCATGCCCATACCAGCGTTGAGCAGATACGTGGGGCTAGCCCACAGGCGGCGAAATTCCCGCCGCACGAGCGCCCTGTCCGGGCTGGAGGTTTCGAGCGTCTTTTCCTCGTAGCGGATTTTTGCCGCGCCGCGCTTCGTGGTGACGATGCGGATGAAGCTGTGGTCAAGAACCCAGTACATGAGCGCAAACGGCAGCAGCAGCGCCAGCAGCGACCACAAAAGCGCCAAAGCGCTTCCCTGCGCCATCGCCCGACCGAGCCAGACCAGAAGTTTCGCGCCCGCAAGCGTTTCGGCGATTGCTGCGCCGTTTTGCGCCAGCTGCTTGATATATCCGTTCATCCGGAAAATGACGGCGAAATACGCGCCGAGGAAGACCACGGAGCCAATGACCGTCACCAGAGACTTGCGGCGCAGACGGCTTGCGAGCAGACTCAAGCCCCACGCCAGAAGGCTCGTCACCGCCAGAGAGAAGAAGTCCAGCGCCGGCAGCAGCAGGACAATCGACACCCAGCCCAGCACCGGAAGCGCCGCCGCCTGCGCCCAGGCAAGCGCTGCCGGAACTGCCACAACCAGCCCGAAAATCAGGTTCAAAAGCCACAGCGACACCATCCGGCTCGCCAGAATCGCGCGCGGGGCAATCGGCATGGATAAAAGCAGCTCGTTGTCCTTCGCCTCATAGAGCTGCGCCTTCGCGGTAAAGACGCTGCCGAACACCATCAGCGCAAACGCCATGATTGTATACATCGCGAAATAGAGCCAGCCGAAGCCTTCGTGCGCATAGATGCCGGCAATTGCAGAAAAGCTCGTGTAAAACAGCATGCCGAACGCCGCCAGCGCGTAGAGCATAACCGCCAGCATGCCGATTTTCTGCACCTTCGACTGCCGCCTGCGGCTGCGCGACGCGCCGGTGAAGTAGGCGCCGAAAGCGGCAAGGCGGACCTTCAGAAGCGCTTTGAGCATCATTTTTCCGCCTCCAGTTCCAGAAAGACCGCTTCGAGCGACTGGTCGCCCTTGACCTCGTCCATCGTGCCGGAGGCAATGAGCCTGCCTCTGCGGATGATGGCGACGCGGTCGCACAGTTTTTCCGCAACCTCCAGCACGTGCGTCGAGAAGAAGATGGCGCCGCCGCGCTGGCAGTGCTCGTGCATCAGCTCCTTGAGAAGATGCGACGCGGTCGGGTCAAGCCCGACAAACGGCTCGTCCATGATAATCAGCTTCGGCTCATGCAGAAACGCCGAGATGATCGCAAGCTTCTGCTTCATGCCGTGCGAATAGCCGGACACCGGCTGCGCCAGATCGTCCGTCAGATCGAAAAGCGCCGCGTACTGATGAATCCGGCGCTGGCGGTCCGCCTGGGATACGCCGTAAATGTCCGCCACAAAGTTGAGATACTGAATGCCGGAGAGAAACTCGTAGAGATCGGGGTTATCCGGGATATAGGCAAGGCTTTTCTTGCAGGCGATGGGGTCCTGCGCGACGGATGTTCCGGCAATTTCGATGCTGCCGCTGTCTGGCGTCAGAATGCCGCAGCAGGCCTTGATGGTCGTCGTCTTGCCTGCACCGTTGTGCCCGATGAAGCCGCAGATTTCGCCCGGGGCAATGTGAAGCGACAGATCGTCGACGGCGGTTTTCCCGCCGAAGGTTTTGGTCAGATGGCTGATGGTGAGCATAGCTCTCGTCCTTTCCGCTTGCGTTCTTTTCCGATTAGACGAATTCGAGCGGGTGTTGTTCCCGTTCATGAGAATTAGCACTCGAAACTAACGAGTGCTAAAATTCACAGTCCGTTCATAAAAGAAAGCAGATTTGTTCATAATCCGGGGGTATGCTGGAAGCATAAAAAGAAAACAAAGGGGAGCTGCAAAAGGTTCCCGTTCAGGAGGTAAATGAATATGTTAGTACCTTATAACCGCAAGAATCATTCCGTATACAACCCGTTCCAGGATTTCGACGATCTGGAAAGAGCCTTCTTCTCCGACCGTTCGCTGGGCGAACTGAAAACCGATATCAAGGACACCGGAGACAGCTACACGCTGGAGGCTGATCTGCCCGGCTTCAAGAAGGAAGACATCCACGTCGATGTAAAGGACAACACCCTGAGCATCACCGCCGAGCGTCATTCCGAGTTTGAGCAGAAGGAAAAGAAGAACAGCTTCCTGCGCTGCGAGCGTTCGTTCGGCTCCTACAGCCGCAGCTTTGATATCAGCGGCATCGACTGCGCGAACATCAAGGCAGGCTACAAGGACGGCGTCCTGACCCTGACGCTTCCGAAGCAGAAGAAGGAAGAGCCCACCGGCCGCAGACTCGAAATCGAATAATCCCGAGATACCAGAATCCCCGCTTCTGACATGGAAGCGGGGATTTTTTTGCTTAGATGCCGGTCCGGACGTAATGCTCTTCCTTCTTTTTTTCCACACGCGCTTCAATCTCAGCAGGAATTTTAGTGCTCAAATAGCGCCAGCCGGATTTGATTTCGCGGATAATCAGCACGATCAGGCACGTCACAGGGCACAGGCTCATCAGCACCAGCAGCACCAGATCGAGCGCGGCGTGGTCCTCTGTATACCGCGCGGCGTTCTCCCAGTAGGGGAAGATGACGCCCGCCGTGTTCATCGAGCGCTCGCCGAACTGCGAAACGACGGTCAGCAGACTCTTGAGGCTGTAGCGGTCCGTGTTCTGTACGAAGACGCTTACATCCTTCGTCGGGAAGCTCTCGCGCAGAACGCTCAAGCCGAAGCCTGTGATCGGCTCTGCCATGACCAGCTCATAGCAGGAAATGCCGGGGTCTGTGTTCTCCTCACCGCCTGTGATATGGCGCATGGCGGAGTAGGAGATGAACATGCCTGCGCCGTCTGCGTAGGCTTTGCCGCTTGCCTTGTCTTTTTCGCGCGAGACAACGCCTGCGACTACATACGGCTCATTTTGAATCCAGACCGTCTGTCCGGCGACGTCGTAGCTGCCGAACAGCGCCCAGGAAAGCTCCTCGTCGAGAACGACGCGGTCATAGGTAAAGTCGCGGTTTGAAATATAGCTGCCGGAGCGAAGGGGCAGGGGGTGGAACAGGAAGAAGTCACCGCCCACGCCGATGGTTTTTGCGGTATAGCTGACAGATGCGGTCGACACGGAGATATCGCGCGCGGTGGTCGACCAGGCGTCCTGATAGAGGCTGCCGTTCTCGGGCGCTTCGAGCGATGCATCGACGAATTTCTGCTGGAGCGTCTGATGGAAGGTCTCTACGTCCGTCTCGGTGATCGGCTGGTTTACAGGTTGGAACGCCGAGACCTGCACGAAGTTCTCCGTGCTCTGCCCCTTCCAGACTTCTGCGGCAGACTGCGTAATTAAAAGATGCGTCACGTGGTGCAGCTTGACTGCGAACACGATCGCCAGCGCCACCAGCACAGCATTCAGCAACAGCAGCGCCAGAAACCGCAGCGGAAGCGGCTTTCGCTGCCGTTTGCGCGCAAATTTGCCGCCGCTCATCCGTTCTCCGCCAGGCGGACCTGGGTGCCTGCCTCGATGGGCTTGGTCGACGTGGTAATGACGAACTCGCCCGAGCCGATGCCGGAGACGGCAGAGCTCTTATCGTCGCTTGCCAGCACCTGCACATCGACGCGCGTGGCGGTGTAGCGGGTGGAAAGCGGGGTGGATTTCGACACGATTGCCAGCACGAACGAGCCGTTGTTGTCTGTCCGGATGGCAGATGTGGGGACAATGGCGTCATAGCTTGCGCTCTGCTGCCCGATGGCGAGGGTGATGTTGCTGTCCGGCTGAATGTCGCTGCCGGTGAGTCTAAAGGTCAGCTGGCGGTTTTTCTGCGGGTTCTGCGGGTCGTTGCCGATGGTTTCGAGCGTTGCGGTCGCGTCGCCCCAGTAGTTGACCAGCTCTGCGGTATCTCCGACTTTTACTTTCTTCGCCTGCTCGTTGGTGATGGAGATTTTCACCGTGAAGCCGCGGTCAGTCTGGTTGATGGTCGCAATGGCGGTGTCCGCGCTCGCAGTATCGCCGGCGGTGACGGTGACGGAGGCAATCGTGCCGCCGACCTTCGCCGTGACCTCCTGCGCGTCGGCGTCCTTCGTGAGCTTTTCGATGTTCGCCTTTGCTTCTTCGATTGCCTTCTTTGCCGCCTGCATGTCAAGCGCGGCGGTGTCGCCCTTGTTCATCTCAAAGAGCTTGTCCTCCAGCGCGGTCTTCGTACTCTTGACCGTGTCGGCAGCGGTAGCGGCAGAGGTAAGGTCGTCGACCTTTTCCTTCTGGTCGTTCACATTCTGCTGCGCACGTTCCACATCAAGTTCATATCTTTCGATTTCAGATTGCTTTACTTTGTACTTCTTCTGTAAATCTTCCGAACCGACTGCTGCCTTTTTATAGGCGAGATACGCTTCAGCGTAAGCAAGCTCAGCCTTTGCTTTGGAGAGCTTTATCACGTCTGCCTCTGCAAGGCTGTAGTACTCATACAAACTGCTAAATGCTGTAATCAGTGGGTCAGCTACGGCATCAACTGTCTTTTCATCAGCGTAGTTCCCCTCAATTAGCTTTTGCTTAAATTGCTGACTATTAGGACTCTCAATTATTGCCGCCTTTGCAGCATCTGTATTATTTCCGAAAATCGCCAATACACGCAGATAATCATCTTCATATTTATCAACAAGATAAAGATATTTGTTTAGAGTGACTTCTGGGTTTGAAGAAAGCGCTCTTTTAATAGCGTCTTGAGCACTCGTAATTCTGTCATTGCAATCATCAATGACATCTTCAACGTCGCTGATCTTGTCCCAATCGCCGGTATACAACGATTCCAGTGTCGCTTCCAGCGTCGCCTTTGCAGAATCAGCTGCTGTCTTTAGTGGCTCAAGCGTTTTTTCGAGATCAGCAATCTGACTCTCGAGATTCTTATACTCTGTGCTATTCTTGATGGTGTCAAGTGTTTTCTGCGCCGTCTCCAGATCTTTGTTATACTCCTTGAGCGCTTCTTCTGCCTTGATCTTTGCAACAGCAATGCTCGACGGGTCCATGGAGCTGTACTGGTTATAGATTGTCAGCGCTTCGTTATAGGCGTCGCGCAGCTTCTGCACGTCGCGGTCCTCCTGCGCCGAATCGTTCGAGGCGGTGATCAGGCTCTTCTGGTAGTCCAGCTCCTTCGCCTCGAGGTCTGTCTTCGCCGCTTTCAGCTCATCCGACTCCTGCGCCTCCAGGACGAACAGCACGTCGCCGGCATTGACCGCCTGCCCGACCTTGCACTTGACGCTCTCGATCTTTCTCGACTGCGCGAGCTTGACGTTGTAGGTCTCGTTGGCGGTGATGGTGCCCGAGGCGCGGATTTTCGCGTTGATCGTGCCCTGCGTCACCTGCTGCGTCGCAACCTCCGGGAGGGATGCGTTCATGATGGTATTGGAGAAGAAGGTCAGCACCAGCAGCACCGCCAGAAAAATAATTGCCGCGGTCTTGACCCATTCGCGTCTTTTGACATTCGTATCCATAGTTCCCTATCCTTTCACGGAGCCTGCGTAAGTAATGCCTTCCACGAGATATGCCTCGCCATGCAGGAACATCAGAAGTCCCGGCACCATGTAAATGACCGCCGCGGCAAATGCAATGCCGATCTCGCCCGCGTTGATCTGCGACAGATACACGGAAAGCGGCTGCTGCGAGGCATCGGGCAGCAGAATCAGCGGCTGCTCGACCATGTTCCAGTAGTCGATGAAGACCAGAATGGCGATGGAATACAGTGCGCTGCGGCACTGGGGAAGGCAGATGTTCCAGAAAATGTGCCACTCGCCCGCGCCGTCGAGCTTCGCCGATTCAATCAGCGAAGCCGGAATCCGGCGCATGGACTTGGTGAGCAGAAACACCGAAAACGGCGCAAACGCGCCCGGCAGAATGATTGCCCAGCGGGTGTTGAGCAGTCCCAGAAAATCCGAGACCAGATAGTTTGGCACCAGCGTCACCTGATAGGGCATGAGCATCAGAATGACGTAGGCAAAGAAGATGGTGTCCCGGATTTTGCCGCGCCATCGCGTGAAGCCGTAGGCGGCGACAGACGCGACCGCCAGCTGCGCCAGCACGATCGGCGCGACCAGAATCACCGAGTTCCAGAATTTATAGAGAAAATCCGGACTTTTGAGCAGCACTGTAAAATACTGCGTGAAGCTTACTTTGTCCGGGATGAATTTCAGATTGATTTTGTCCTTGATGTAGCTCTTGCCGTCGGTTGCGTTCTGAAACACCTGCCCGTAGTTGGCGGTGATTTCGCTCTGCGTCATGAACGAGTTCGTGATCGTCAGCACCGTCGGCATCAGGAACAAAAAGGCAAACACGGCGGCAAGCACGGTGAGCATGCCGCGGGAGAAATAGCGCTTTTTCCGTCTCATCCCTCCACGTCCTTTCCAAAGTAGTTTTCGATGGCGAACAGAAGGGCAATGAGCGCAATAATTACGATTGCCAGCATGATCGCCGCAGCGGACAGGCGCTGGTAATCGAGGTTCTTGTTGTACATGTTGTTCATGAAATGCTGCAGCATGTAAAGTCCCTCATAGGGATAGTCGCCGGATAGTAAGTAGATCTCGCGGAAGACCTTGAACGAGTTGATGATGGACAGAATCGTGACGAACAGAACCGTCGGCGATAAATAGCGGAGCTTGATGTGGAAGAACTGATAGATCTTCGACGCGCCCTCGACCTCCGCGACCTCGAGAAGCTCCTTGGGGATATTGTTGAGCGCCGCCATAAATAAAATCATGTTGTAGCCGAGGTTCTTCCAGAGAAACAGCAGCACGATGACCACCATGCAGTAGTCTGATTTGAGCCAGTCGATCGCCTTCACGCCGAAGACGGAGAGAAACTCGTTGACCACGCCGTTCGAGTGAAAGAGAACCTGCCACACGAGAATGATCGACGCCACGGGAACCATCATGGGGCTTAAAAAGAAGGTGCGGAACTGGCTTTTGAACGGAATCCGGCACTCGAGCATCAGCGCCAGCACCAGCGCCAGCACCACCGCCAGCGGAACGGAAAGCCCCGAAAAAACCGCCGTATTTTTGACGGCGATCTGAAACGCGCCGTTGTTCCAGACGTTGATATAGTTCTTGAGTCCCACAAAGCTGTGGTCCAGCGCGCCTGCGATGAATGAATAATAGATGACCACGCAGAACGGCGCGACGAAGAACATGAGCATGCCGAGAAAGCTCGGACCCGAGAAGCACAGGGATGCCAGAAAGTCCCGGATTTTCACGTTTACGCCGTTCCATATTTTTTTTGCCTGCTTCACGCTTCGGTCCTTTCTGTATTTTGGAAAAATTCACGTGTCCGGAAGGACAGCGCAAGCTGCCCTTCCGGATTGGTTTTGTTTACGACTGCTCGGCGACGTAGAGGTTGACGCGCGACTGAATCATGTTCGCCGTATCGTCAAGGCTCTTTTCGCCCGCGAAGTATGCGGCCGCCTCGTCGGAGATGATGTTCAGGATGCTCTCGTCATAGCCGTAGACCGCAGTGGTGGCGTTGATGAGATCGAGAATCTGGTCGGCCTGCTCCTGGCTCATCGCGTAGATGCTGATCGAGCCGTCTTCGTTGACGCCCGAGCCGCCGATCACAACCGTGCTGGCTGCCGTCTCCGTGGTTGCGGCGAACGCCACGCCGCCGCCCGCGTCAGGGGTATAATAGGTCATCTTCGGGATGCGGATGGGGTTACCGTTTTCATCCTTCACGACGTTGCCGTTCTCGTCGGTCTGGTATTCCTCAGTCATGGCGTCTTTCATCTTCTGGTCAAACGCTTTCTGGTTGATCGGGAAGTTCCAGACGTTGTAGCCCGACTGATAGTCCTCGGTGAGGAACTGCTTCATGAAGTTCCACGCCGCGGTCTTGTCCGCGCAGGTCGAGGAGATGGCAATCGCGCCGTCAATCTGGAAGGCGTGGTTCGACGTGCCGTCTTCGGACGGATAGCCGACAAACTTCACGCCGCCGTTGTAGCCGGTCAGCTGGTAGAGCATATCCTCGAAGCTCGAGACGTACATGTCGGTCATGAGCTGCTTGCCGGCATTCATGCGGTTCTGCGCCGAGTCGTTTTCCTCGTCGGTGGCGTTCTCCCAGTCATAGGTGTCGGGGAACTGGTTGGCAAACTCCAGAAGCGCCTTGAATTCGTCCGAGTCAAAGTGTGCCCCGCCGTTCTCCCAGTCGACAAAGGCGTCGATGTTGCGGGAGATGCAGGTCTGGAGAATGTCGGTCTTCGTGCGGTACACGTCGAAAACCGACGCGCCGTCCTGGAGCTTCGTCATGGCGTCCTTGACCGATGCAAGGTTCCAGGTGTCATAGTCGCCCGCGACCTTGTCGAGCGCGATTGCCGTGCTGACTGCGAACGTGTTCGGCAGCTGATAGAGCTTGCCGTCCGCGCTTTCGAGCGCCTTAAGCACCGGCTGGACGAAGCTTTCGCGGCTCAGCTCGGGGTCTGCGTCAATCAGCTCGTAGAGATCTGTCAGGAAGCCCTTCGCCGCGTACTGCTCAATGGGCATGCTGTAGGTGTTGATGTCGATCATGTCCGGGAGCTTTCCGGAGAGCATCTCGGTGTTGAGCTTCTGGATGCCGGCATTGTAATCGTCGTCGGTGTTATACTCGGAGTAGTCGCGCACGACGATGCGGTGGGTGTTGCTGGCGCGGTTGAACTTGACGATCGCGTCGCGCATGTCCCAATCCAGATACATGCACGCGAAGGTCAGGACCGTCTTGTTGACGACGCTTGCCGCGTCGACGCGCGTCATGACGATCAGCTGCATATTGTTTTTCTGCGCCTGATCATCGTAGCTGCTCTCAAACGCAATCACGCGCCCGTCGGGCAGGATGGAGTAGGAATTGATATTGTTGGAGTTGATGTCGCACTCGATCCAGTCGATCACCTTATCCTTCGTGTCGGTGTCAAACTTGTAGCCGTAGATGTTGCCGTTGTAGTCGTAGTAGATATCGTACACATCGTCGCCGGGGAAGAAGCTGTAGGCGGAGTCGGGCAGCTTGACGGTGTCGCCCGTAAGCTTGCCGGTGGCAGGGTCGATCTCCTGGAAGACGCGGCCGCTCTCTTCCGGCTTTGCCTCATCGTTCTTGTAATAGCTCACGCCCACGACGCCGGCTTTCAGCTCGCACAGATCGCCGCCGTTTTCGCCCAGGTCAACGGTCGTCTTCTTGTTGCCGTCCTGGTCATAGATGTACACGCTCTGCCAGTCGCTGAGATAGACGTTGCCGCTGTTATCGACAAAGAAGCTCGAAACATAGAAGCTGTTGCCGTTTTCATCGGTCTGGCTGAACTCGATGCGCTTGATCTCCTTGCCGTCGGCATCGAGGTGCAGAAGCCCGGTCTTGTTTTCGCCCTCTTCGTAGTAGTTGTACATGCTGTCGTCCTCCGCCAGATCCGCGGGCGGATTGTAGCGGTAGGTATAGCTGTTGTAGATTGCCCAGAGCGTGCCGTCAGCGCCAGATTGGAGGTTGTTGAGGTCCGAGCTGCCCAGCCAGCCCTCAGGGACCTCGGGCAGCTGGAATTCGGTCAGCTCCGTGCAGTCGCCGGTTTCGACGTCCATTCTGAACAGCGCCGAGCGGTAGTTGTCGTACTCGGTTTCCTCGCCGTTTTCGTCGGTGTAGGTCTGCTTGCCGTCGATGATACTGCCGGTGAAGTAGAGGTTCGAACCCGAGATCGTCGAGGTGTTCACATACTGAACGTTGTCGGGAATCGGAAGATATTCCGCCTGATAGGCGTACTTGCTGGTGCTTGCCGCCTTTTCATCGTTTGTTTCGGTCTTGGTGCCGGGATTATTGGAGGGATTTGCGGGGTCGGTCGTCTCGCTGCCGTTTTTGCTGCAGCCGGAGAACATGCCCAGCAGCATCACAAGCGCCAGCAGCGCCGCAATCACACGATACGTTTTCATAATTACTCCTTTCCAACGCGGAGATATTTCTCCACAGGTTGTGTACAGATTTCAGTTCAGCCCTATCATAGCAGGCTTCCGGAGAAGTTGAAAGCCCTGCGGGGCAATTTTAAGAAAATTTTAAGAGGTTTCTCCTTCCTCGACTGCCAGCGGCTGCGCCGGGAGGGTCAGGGTGACAGTGAAGGTATCTTCTGTCTGCCTTTTTTCAAAGGTTCCTCCCATCTGGCGCATGATTTTCTCGCAGATGCGAAGCCCGATGCGGTTGCTCTCCACCTGCCCGGGGTTTTTCAGAATGGCATTCGACACGCAAAGTGTCAGCGCGCCGCTCTCCTGCGCCACAAGAACGTGGATGGGCTTTGCCGGGTCTGCGTATTTGCAGATGTTGTCGGCAAGGTTGTCAAGAACGCGCTTGAAATACGAGGCGTCCACCTGAATCTGGCACGAGACCGGCTGCACCGCGCGGCGGATGGTATAGCCCTTCTGCTCCAGCATCACGATGCCCTCGCCCACCATCTGGTCGAGAAGCGCTGCGGCGTCGAAGGGCTCAAGCTGAATGGGAAGCTCCTGCGCACCGAAGACCAGAGAGTAGCGGAACAGCTCGTCGGTCAGTGTTTTGAGCTGCAGCGCCCGGCTGTAGGCAGCTTCCAGATAGCTTTTCATCTCTTCCGGCGAGCGGTACTGTCCGCTCAGCGCCAGATCGAGATAGCCCAGCAGCGCGGTCAGCGGATTTCGGATGTCGTGGCTCATGGCGGAGATCAGGCTCTGGTTTTTTTCCAGCGCCTGCTGCTGCTCGTCGGTCTTTTTGAGAATCGACTTGCGCATCGACTCGACGCTCTCGGTCAGCCGCGCCAGCTCGTCGTCTCCGCTTGCCGTGAGCTGCAATTGCAGATTCCCGTCTCCGATCTGCTTCACCTCCTCGGAAATTTCCACAATCGCGCGCGTGATGCGCCGGTTGTAGATCAGCATGAAGATGGCAAACATGACGCATGCGAGCGCAATTGCACCGATCTGCACGCCGCCATAGAGCTTTGCCTCGGAAAAATCGTAGACCACCGCCTGAAACACACCGTCTCGGAGATACACCGGGTAGGTGATCACATCATACAGATCGTCCAGACTTTCCGTGCCGGAGCTTTCCTCGTCGATGCCCCACCAGCCGGCTTCCAATGCCAGGCGGCGGTCTTTATACAATAAAATATAGGTGTCGTCCTGCGAGATTGCCCAGCGGGAGATCATTTCGGTGTCGCGCGAGGAGAGGTTGAACTCCCGCGCGTAGGTCTGAAAGGACGAGACCGTGGCAAGATTTCTCTGGTTCTGCGCCTCGGCGCTCATGTATACGCGCTCAATGAACGCCTGCCCGATGGCGTCGGTCAGAAGATAGATGCCGATGGCGGCAAGCAGCGCGGCAAGCATGGTCGCAAGAAGCTTTCGGTGCAGCGTGTGAAGACGTGGTTTTTTTCCGTTAGTCAATCTGATACCCCTTCCCCCAGATGGTCCGGATCAGGCGGGGATTTGCCGGGTCGTCCTCGAGCTTCTTGCGCAGGTTCACGATATGTACCATCACGGTGTTGTTGGACGCCGGCATATATTTTTCGTGCCATACGCCCTCGTAGATCTGCGCGACCGACACGACGCTGCCGCGGTGGTCGACCAAAAACTGCAGAATCGAAAATTCCGTCTCCGTCAGCTCCAGCGCCTCGCCGCCGCGCAGAATGCGCCGGTTTTCCTCGTCGAGCACGACGTCGCTTTTGAGCTGCTTGCCCGTGACCTTGCCCTTGTAGACGCGGTAGCGGCGGATGAGCGAGTCGACCTTCATCAGAAGCTCCCCGTGAGAAAACGGCTTTGCCAGATAGTCGTCGCCGCCGGACTGATATGCTTCGAGTTTATCCTGCTCCTGCGTTCGTGCTGTGAGGAACAGAATCGGCGCGCTGCTGATGCGGCGGATCTCTTTACTTGCCTCGATGCCGGATAGCTCTGGCAGCATGATATCGAGAATGATCAGGTCCAGCTCCAGATCCTGCTGCGCCGCCTGCACGGCAAGCCGCCCGTTCGGCGCCTCGGTCACGTGATAGCCGCGTCCTTCCAGCAAAATGCGGATGATGCGGCGGATATCCGGCTCGTCGTCTACGACGAGAATGCGAATGCTCTGGTCCATGGAATCCCTCCAAGCTGCGTCTGCGTTTTTCCCATTGTATCACACGCCGCCGGCATTTTTGCGGATTTTAAGAATTTTTAAGATCATGGACATTTGGAAATCTTCTGATATAATGAAGATATCCAAAAAAAAATCCCCCCCGAGAAGGAGGCTTTCATGGACATTCTATATGAGGATGCGCGCATCCTCGTGTGCATCAAGCCCGCAGGTGTGGTCTCGGCAGGAGACGACGAGGGCAGCATGGTGGACCTGCTGCGAAAAGAGCTTTCCGACGCGCACGCCTGCGTGCGCTCGGTCCACCGGCTCGACGCGCAGGTTTCGGGGCTGATGGTCTTTGCCCGCTCGCAGGCGGCAGCGTCCATTCTGTCCGAACAGGTGCGCACGCGCGAATTTGAAAAGGAATACCTCGCCGCAGCCCATGGGCGCTTCGGGGAAAGCGCCGGGCAGATGGAAGACCTTCTGTGGTATAACCGCTCGCTGCGCAAATCGCGCGTCATGCAGGAGCCCGGCAAGGATGTGAAGCGGGCGCTGCTGTCCTACGAGGTTCTGGCATATTGCGAAGACCGGGACGTTTCTCTTGTCAGAATCCGGCTGCACACCGGCAGGACCCATCAGATCCGCGTCCAGTTTGCATCGAGAGATCATGCGCTGCTCGGCGACCGGAAGTACGGCGCAGGCGAACAGGACGGCTGCCGGATTGCGCTCTGGTCTTACAAGCTCTCGTTTCTGCACCCGCAAAGCGGGCAGCCGATCGCATTTTCCGCCCCGCCGCCCGCGGTTTTTCCCTGGAATCTGTTCAACCTGTCTGAATTGTCATAATATTTTTGTATTTTCTAACGAAAATGTTGCATTTTACGAGGACACCGTCTATAATACCGCTTGCACTGTCTCCCGAACTGCAGGACCGTGCAAGGCTTATGATAGGATAAGGAGGGAACTGCCATGGCGGCTTCCATTGAACAGGTCAATATGATCGAGGGCGCGCTTTTGCCGAAGGTCCTTCGGTTTTCGCTTCCGCTGGCGGCGACGGGCGTTCTGCAGCTGCTGTTCAATGCGGCGGACGTGATTGTCGTCGGAAAATTCGCCGGGGCGACAGCGCTTGCCGCGGTCGGCGCAACGACGGCGCTCATCAACCTCCTCGTCAACGCCTTCATGGGCATCTCCGTCGGCGTCAACATTCTCGTTGCGCGCTATCTCGGCTGCCGCGAAGATGAGCGTGTACGCGCCTGCGTCCACACGGCGTTCGCCCTGAGTTTGCTGCTGGGTCTGGTCGTGATGGCCGCGGGGCTGACGCTCTCGACGCCGATGCTGGAGCTGATGAAAACGCCCAAGGACGTGCTGCCGCTGTCGAGTCTCTATCTTCGCATCTATTTTCTCGGCATTCCCGGCACCATCATGTATAACTTCGGCGC
>QWCY01000719.1_pt1 | contig 52479 bp, 47 predicted proteins | sample 1972631 | NCBI WGS metagenome assembly QWCY01 (sample SAMN09866696, study PRJNA288562) | Human gut metagenome isolate pre1_stool, whole genome shotgun sequencing... | isolation source: gut | host: Homo sapiens | place: USA: California
CGGCGGAGGTCCTCCGGCGCGGCCACGCCTGCATCGCGACCGGGCGCGCAGCTCAGCGCCGCTGCGCGGACACGGGCACGTATGCGCAGGCCGATCTCTGCGACCCGCAGGCCGTGCAGACCCTCATCGCGGACACGCAGCCGGACGCCGTCATCCACTGCGCCGCCTGGACGGACGTGGACGGCGCGGAGCTGCCGGAAAACCGGGCGCAGGTGTTCGCCGTCAACGCCGGCGGCACGAAAAACGTGGCCGAGGCCTGCCGCGGCGCGGGCTGCAAGCTGATCTATGTCACGACGGACTACGTCTTTGACGGGACGGATACTGCCCCCTACCCCGCCGACTGCACGCGCTTCGCGCCGCTGAATGTCTACGGGCAGAGCAAGCTCGCTGGTGAGCGCGCGGTGACGGAAACGCTCGAGCGGTATTTCATCGTGCGTACCTCGTGGGTCTACGGCACGGGCGGCAAAAACTTCGTGCGCACCATGCTGCAGCTGAGCCGGACGCACGACACTCTGCGTGTCGTCAGCGACCAGATCGGCACACCGACCTACGCCGCCGACCTTGCGCGGCTGCTCGCCGACATGGCCGAGAGCGACCGTTACGGCCGCTATAACGCGGTCAACAGCGGCGGCTACGTGAGCTGGTATGACTTTGCCTGTGCGATCTTCCGCATGGCCGGCATCCCCATGACCGTGCTGCCGGTCACAACCGAGGAATACGGCCGGAGCCTTGCCGTGCGGCCGCACAGCAGCCGGCTGGACACCGGAAAGCTGGCCGAATCCGGCTTTGTCCCCCTGCCGGACTGGCAGGACGCGCTCACGCGCTACCTCGCCGCAGAACAACCATAAACGACCGGGGCGTCCCGCACCAATGTGCGTGGACGCCCCGGTTTTCTGTTATTCAGCGCTTGGGCCTGATGAGCGACACGAACGACTGGATGCCCGTGTCCTGCGAGCCGCGCGGATAGACCAGCAGCGTGCGCGCCTTCGCCCGGAAACCGTGCAGCGGGCGAAAAACGACGCCGGAGATCCCCCAATCGGCCATGCTCGCCGGCATGATGCTGAAGGCGAGACCGGCATGGATGATGAGCGCGATGCCGTAAAAATCGTCGGCATACATACGCGGGTTGCCGCCCAGACCCATGGATGCATACATCCCGGCAATCTGTGCGGCCGAGGGCTGACTGTCCTGCGCGCGGTTGAGCACGATCGGCATGCCCTTGAGGTCGCGCGGATGGATCTCCGCCTTTGCCGCCAGCGGGTGCTCGGCGCTGATCATAACCACGCACGGATCTGCACGCGTGACGCAGCTGGCGAGCTCGGTATCGAGCACGACGCCGAAGCCGGAGAGCACGGCCATGTCCAGCCGTCCCTCGGCCAGCGCGGTGAGGAGACTCCGGTTGCTGCCGAGCTGAAACGAGAACGCCGCCTCCGGATACAGCCGGTGATACTTGCGGATCTGCGCAACGATCGTCCACAGCTCATAGGCCCCGGCATAACCGATGCGCAGGTCCGTCGCATTGCCGAGCGCGATCTTCTTGCCCTGCGCCGCGGCGTCGTTGTAGCGGATCATGAGCTGCTTGCACTGCCGGTAGAACACCTCGCCCGCCGGCGTCAGACGCACGCCGCGCTTGCCGCGCACGAACAGCGCATAGCCGAGCTCCTGCTCGAGCAGCTTGATCTGCTGGCTGACGGCCGTCTGCGAGATGCACTGCTCCTCGGCGGCACGGGTGAAATTGAGGTTTTCCGCGGCGGATAAAAACACCGGCAAACGCTGGATGCTCACAGTTTCCACACTCCTTGTCGAATAAGCAACGCTCAGCGGCGAAATATTGCTTTCTTTTATTATATCCATAACTTTTTCTTCTGACAAGGTCATAAAACGATATTGGACTGCGCTCTATAAAAATGATACAATTTTAACAAGATGTGCATCCAGCCATACACGAAAACACACACCCGCTCATGGGTCAAAAATCAAGTTCCGCAAGGAGGACAAATACCATGGAAAAGATGCGTTTTGAAGGCAAAGTCGTCATCGTGACCGGCGCGAGCTCCGGCATTGGCCGCTCGACCGCGCGGCTGTTCGCCATGGAGGGCGCCAAGGTCGTCGCCGCGGCGCGCCGCCTGAAGCGGCTGGAAGACCTGCGCGACAAAGTCGCGGCGGAAAACGCCCCCGGCGTCATCCTGCCGGTCAAGACGGACGTGCGCGACCCGGCACAGATCGAGGCCATGTTCGACACCTGCCTCAAGGAGTTCGGCCATCTGGACATCCTCGTCAACAACGCCGGCGTGCTCGACGGTCAGCTCCCCATCCACGAGACCCCGCAGGAAGTCTACGACATGATCTACGAGACCAACCAGCGTGCCGTGTACCTGTGCTGCCAGCGCGCCATCAAGATCTTCCTCGAGCAGGGCACCCCGGCCAACATCGTCAACGTGGCCTCGGCAGCGTCTCTGCGCGGCCTGAAGGGCGGCGCGATGTACGTCACAACCAAGCACGCCGTGCTCGGCCTGACGCGCAACATCTCCGCTTCCTTCTTCGAGCGCGGCATCCGCTGCAACTGCATCGAGCCCGCGAACATCCTCACCGAGATCAACAAGGTGCCGCGCGAAAAGGGCATCGGCATCCTCGAGTGGCAGATGCGCGCCGGCAAGGCGGCCCCGCTGCACACCATTACGAAGCCCGGCGAGAAAAAGCCCATGCTCGGCAAGCCGAAAGACTGCGCCAACGCCATCGCCTATCTCGCAGACGACGTCGCCGCGCGCTACATCTCGGGCGCGGAGCTGAAGGTCGACGCCGGCTGGCTCAACATGTAACCTCTCCCCCACAACGTGCTGAGAAAGGAAATAGAACTATGTCGACGCATTACAAGGATTATTACGGCACGCATATGCCGTTCGGCCAGTTCCCGAAGTTCGGCGTTCTCTCGAGCGTGAAGGTGCTCATGACGGGCACGAACATCGCCGGCCCCTTCGCCGCGAGCATCATGGCCGAGATGGGCGCGCAGGTCGTGCAGGTCGAGTCCCCGAACATGCCTTGCCAGACCCGCGGCAACTACGGCTACTCGCAGGATCACCGCAACACGTACTCCATCACGCTCAACACCCGCACCGCCAAGGGCAAAGAGGTGCTCGAAAAGCTGATTGCGTGGGCGGACATCTGGATCGAGTCCGGCCGCCCCGGCACCTACGCCAAAAACGGTCTGAGCGACGAGCACATGTGGAAGATCAACCGCAAGCTCGCCATCGTCCACGTCTCCGGCTACGGCCAGACCGGCCCGGACAAGAACAAGGCGGCCTACGACGTCTCCGGCCAGGCCATGGGCGGCTACATGTACATGAACGGCACGAGCCCCACGTCTCCCCCGCTGAAGGTCAACCCGTATCTGTCCGACTACGCCACCGCCTACAATGCCTGCATCTGCGCGCTGTCCATCATGACCAACGCCCGCATCACCGGCGAGGGCGACGCGTGCGACGTGTCGCAGTATGAGACGATGTTCCGCCTGCTGGGCAGCTACCCGGCCGAGTGGTTCAACAAGGGCTACCCCGGCCCGGGCGAGCCGGTCAAGTACCGTACCGGCAACGTCAGCGACATTGCGGCCGGCTTCTCGTTCTACGACTGCAAGGACGGCGGCACGATCTTCATCGGCATGGTCGGCGCCGGCAACACGAAAAAGGGCTATCCCATCGTCGGCCTGCCCACGCCGGGCGACGGCACGGACCCCGACTTCCCCGAGGGCATGACGGGCTCGCTCAAGTCCCTGCCGCGCGGCCAGCGCATCGAGGCGGCCATCACGAAATTCTGCGCCGAGCGCACCGTCGATGAAGTCGAGGCCATCATGAACAAGGCCGGCATTCCGAACCAGAAGGCCTTCGGCCCCGCGGACATCGAAAAGAGCGCGCAGTACGCCGCCCGCAACGACATCGCCACCTGGACCGACAGCGTCTACGGCGAGATGAAGGGCATCGGCATCACGAACAAGTTCAAGAAGAACCCCGCCCAGATCGTCGCCTCCGCGCCGACGTTCGGCGAGCACAGCCGCGAGGTGCTGGAGTTCCTCGGCTACACGCAAGCGCAGATCGACGATATGTACGCCAAGGGCGTGACCGCGACCATGGACCCGCGCGAGACGGCCATCCAGTGGCACCTCAAGGACTGGCAGTTCTTCTGGAGAGACGATCAGGCCGAAAAGCTGGATCTGTGATCCCCTTCAGATCCCGGCAGCCATCCGCGCCTCAGAGAGTTCACTCTGAGGCGCATTTTTCGCGTTCAAAATGGAATGTTTTTCTTAAGAACCCGCTGCATAGAAAACCCTCATGCCTCTGAACATGACTCCGAGGCGCGGGGGTACATATTTTTCCTGCGGCGCTCACTTGGCGCTGCCGCATTCTTTTTTCATAGCCTTGTAGCCGATGAGCACCGTCCACACATAGGCGCAGGTCTTGGGGATCATGAGCATACCGATCATCGGCACGACATCCGCCCACAGCACCACCGGGATGTAGAAGCCGAAGCTCAGCACGATGGTCAGCCACATCCAGCGAAACGCCCGGTCATCCTGCGCCTTTGCGCTGCGGAAAAACAGCACGATCACGAGCAGACCGATCAGCGCGAACGGGATGTTGCGGTAGATGCCCCACGCGAGCGGTGCGCCGCCGGTCAGCCACCGGTTCTGCGGCATCATGCACAGCACGATGCGCGCGGCAGCCAGAACATACATGGCGACGGTCAGACCGCGCTTGCCCTCGATCTGATAGCGTTTGCGCCAGACATAGTAGAGCAGCACATAAAACACCGTCATCGTGACGGAGGTGATCCACTTGCCGAGACCGAGCGCGAAGGTGTAGCTCTCAAGGCCGGTGGTACACAGCGCCAGCGCGCGCGGAATCAGGTGGAACGAATCGCCCGCGCCGAGCACAACGGCCATCCAGCCGAAGAGCGTGTACTGCACGTTACCCCGGCTGCAGCGGATCATGAGGATGCCGATCGTGATGACTGTGGTCAGATAGGCGGCATCAAAAAGCGTTTCAACAATTGCCTGCATAGATTAGTCTCCTTTTTCGTCTTGGAATGCTGTTTTCTCTTCGCCGGCGGCAATGACCGCCTTGACAAACTGATAACCGAAGCGAATGCCAGCCGTCAGCAGCGAAGCGCCGAGGCCGGTATAGAACACCGCGATGAAGCGATCCGGCGCGAGGCCGCTCGAGCGCAGCCAGATGCCGCCGCTCATCATCACGGCCATGATGATGAAGGACTTCACGTCGAAGAACTTGAGGAAGAAATGGCGCTCCTCCTCATAGCCCGTGATGCGGGCAGTGTGCTTTTTGACCAGTCTGCCGAATATGAAATACTGGAACACGGCAAAGACCAGCGCTGACAGCACGAAATTCAGCACGCTCAGATAGGCGGGATAAGCCAGCACCCCGAGGCGCAGGATGTTAAAGCCCGCCGCCCCCCACACAAGGCAGGCAATGAGCAGCAGTGCGTTGCGTTTGACTTTCATGACATTTGACCTTCCTATGTGAACAACGTTCACTTTGTGGTTTGCGATCGCCCGCCGCAAGGCGGGCTTTTGGATTTAATACAGCGTTCTGCGCACGATCTCCAACACGGTGGTGGGATCATAGTCCTGCCGCAGCATGGCCGAGAGCATCTGCGAAAAGAGCACATCCGCAAACTGCTCCGCGGTGAAGGCGTCCGTAAAAGCGTCCGGACGGACGCGGGCGTCGCGCTTGAGCACCGAACACAGCCCCGTCAAAATATGTCCCCACGTCTGCTGCATACGCCGCTTGCCGTCGGGCCGCTCGTCGCGCAGGAAACCGATGGAGTGCAGGGTGAAAAAGCCGGGGTATTGCTCACAGCCGTAGGCAATGCGCGTGTATATCCAAGTGATGCACGTCTGCACGTCCCGGAACACATCCGCATCATCCGGACGGTGGAAGATCTCCTGCCAGACGCTGCCGATCGTTTCGCTCATCAGCGCCGCCTTGGAATCAAAGTAATTATAGATCGAGCCCACCGACACGCCGCAGGCCGCGGCGACCGCGCGGATGCTGACCGTGGACCATCCCTGCTGCCGGATCAGCTCCCGGCTGGTTTTCAGGATCTCCTCTTTGGATGTGACCGCTGCGTTCATACAAGCACCTCAACTTGAACAGTGTTCATGTTCGCGTATCATTATAGGTCAACCACGCCGGAAGTCAAGTGCAAAAATCAGCAAAATACCATACGTCGACCTGTTTTTTTGCTGAATCTTAAAATTCTGCATCTTAAAAGCCCAAAATCCTGCCTCACGGCAGGTTTTTTCGTGGTACGCCCGAGCGGATTTCCCCTCTCGGGGATAAACCTCGAATCCGCGGCGCACAGCAAAAAAACCTGCCTCACGGCAGGTTTTTTCGTGGTACGCCCGAGCGGATTCGAACCGCTGGCCTACAGAGTTGGAGTCTGAAAAATGCCGTTTTTTATCGTTTGATAAAGTGGCTGAAAGTATTGAAAATCAATGCTTTTTTCATTTTGCCGTTTGATAACGTTTGACGAAATAATTCAACTTTTCACATCGGAGTTGAACTTTCGTTGAACTTTTCCGGGATTCAATCTAGGCATAAAAAGTCCCCTCGCAGTGCTTCGCGAGGGGAAGCTTCATCCGCAGTTCATTCGCAGTTCATCCGAGCTTCTTTAAGCGGCGTTCAAGCGGCATTTATCGGGAAAACTCGGTCAGTGCTTCGATCGGGTTATTCAAAAAGCTTACTGTCAAGGTAGGAAGCGATTTCCGTTTTTAGATCCTCTGGCAGCTCGGAAAACGGAACACGAGAAGCCATCGCCGCTCGGAGTGGAATCTGTCGCCGGAATTCGTTGACGGCAGCAGTGAATTTTTTGCGTTCACATCTGGTCATTTGTACACCTCGTTTCTTTGGTTTTTCGTTGCTTAATAGACCTATTGTCTAATATTCGTCGAGGGTTTACTCGAGGCTTCTGCCCATCAGGATTCGCCGTCAGAGCCGTAGCAGTAATTCACGCCGACCGCATCGGCTCGGCCGTCAAGAAATAGTGCCGCCGAGAGCGTATCGGGGCTTTTCACAGCTCTGGAAGCCGTCGCGCAGAACGTGTTAAAATTTGTTAGCCGCGTCTTTGCATCGATCGGGCGGTCAGCGGTCAGACCGAGGTCGGCGTGGCGCTCGGCGAAATCCGCCAGAAGTCCGAGCATCACAGAATTTTCGCGATGTTTGTCGCAGAGCTGCTGAAACTGCTGCGCGCTCATTCGATCGCAGAGCTGGAGCAGCTTCGCGTCAGCTTCGTCAAGCTTGGCCCCGTCGAGGGTGTCCCAATCGGAAACGGCTTTTGCGTGCTGCTGTCTGATTTCCTCGATTGCGAGGTTCGCGTCAACCACGGCGCGGTCTTTCCGTCGCTGAAGCTCTGCCACGGTTTCGCCATAATGTTTCTGGGTAATAATTCCATCCTTCATTTTCCGGTCGAGTTCTTTTCGCTCGGCATCGACGCCGCCAATCGCTTCGAGAGCGGCGCCAACAACGTCGTGAACCCGTTTTCCATAACAGATTTTCATTGATTTAAAACATCCTTTCAATGTTAAATATTTTTAAGTAATTCGCGCTTCGTTCGAGCTTAAATTACAAATAGTTATCAAATAATTACAATTTGTTTAATCGAAATCGTTCAGGTCGAAATCGAGGTCACGGCCGAGGCCGCTAACATCAAAATCCAAAGTTCCCGCCAGAGCAGCGACGTCAAAATCGAGCGTTTCGGCCAGATCGTCAATGTCGCAGTCGTAATCGCTGTAATCAGAATCCCAATCAGGGAAGCAATCATCATCAAGAAAATTCGGTTTTCGTCCCATCAGAAAATTCTCCTTTCAACGTCGAAAGTGTTTCCATCAGTGTCCTGAATGTGCAGCGTTCGGCCATCAGCATCAACGTCAATTTTCAGCGTCGGAGCGTCAACGGCTCGATAAGGCCGTTTTTCTGTGCTCTGAGCGTCTTCCTGCTTTCTTGTGTGATGATACCGGAAAAGATAAAGATTCCCGCCAACGCGGTCTGTGACGGCCACATGATGTCCCTGCTGCGTTACAAGTACATTTTTTCCGTCAATCAGCGTTCGCGGTCTGTTCATCAGCCAGAAGCAGCAGACGCAAACGGCCAGAGTGGCGGCAGACAGAGCAAACGCGGTCAAAATCTCACGCCTCACCGACGTCCACCCCCTTTCGTCGGGCTGCATCGAGAAGCGCCTCACGAGTCAGCCGCAGCTCTCGCTCACGTTTTTCAAGGCTGCGCAGGTAGCGCCGGAATTCGTCGACGCTTTCGGCAATGAAATAGCCGGGGTGCGCCGGATCCGTGCTCGCGCAAATGAAAGCGCCCGCACGACGTTCAGCCGCGATAGCCTTTGTAAGCTGCCGCTTTTGCAGACCGAGAAACGAACAGAGCGCCGAGGCGTCGAGTGCGTAATCCTCGCCGACGTTCAGAACTTCAGCGACCATCGCCGGACACCTCGCTTTCAGCGGCAATAATTGCCTTTTTCTCCCAATATCGATTATTATACTCTCGCACTTTTTCCGGATGCGCCTGACGCCATTTCCGGTTTGATGCGGCCACAGTTTCGCGGTTTCGACGGTAGTATTCGCGCCGGGCAGCATTTCGAGCCTGCCTTGCAGCTTCGGAGAGTTCAGTCATCAGTTAATCAATCCTTTCAAAATTTTTAGTTTATTTTCTGGTGCAATCAGAGGTAAAAGCAGGGCGCTTTAGGCTTTAGGGCAGTTAGGGCACTTTTTTTCGCGGTTTTATATTTTTTTAAATATCACCCTGTTTTTTAATTTTTTTCAAGTTACCTCTAAAAATGTGCCCTAAGTGCCCTAACCATTGAAAATACTAGATTTTTTTAGAGCACTTTCTTTGAAAATGTGCCCTAAATGTGCCCTAATAGGGCACTTTTTTATTCCGCTTCAATCAAAGAAACGGTTCGTCCTCTACGCTAGGGCACTTTTCGGGGCAGTTTAGGGCACTTTTTAGGGCAGTTTTTTTCTGAAAAGTGCCCTCGAAACAGCGAATGCCGCAGCTCTTAATTTCGCGGTATCCTTTCAGGCGCAAACTTTTGAAAAAGCTGTTTTTTGATAGTGGCGTTCGCCCTGCATCGTCACAGTAGACTTCGTAGTCGGCAAAAACCGCACCGCGCTCCGTTCTGGTCGTCAGCATTGTTTCGCCCTGCTCGAGTAGCCACGCCTGAACGGTATCTGAATCGCAGCGCAGCCGTTCGACGGCTTCGGCAGATTCGCGGCTTTCCGTGATTGCTCCGAGGCGCAGCATCCGGCCGAGAGCCTCTACTGACAGCCGAATGAAATACGGGAGTTCGCTGCGCAGTTCGTCGAAAAAGTCGGCTCGTTTGTGTTCAGGCACTCGATTCATCGGAAGGACGAGCAACCGCCGATAAAAACCGGACGTTTTCTCGCCTTTGACGATTGGCAGCTCATTCGTCGAAAAAATCAGTTTTGCATAACTTTTGAATGAAACGGCGTCGCGGCCTTTCTGTTCGCCGCGCAGACTGTCCTCGCCGAGAATCTTTTTCAGCAGCGAAACATCAGTCAGAGCCGAAACTTCGAGATCGGCACAAGAGTTCAGCAGTTTCCCAAGTAGGCCGTAGCTTGAAAATCTCTGTTCTAATTCATTCAGCGCGATATTGGAGACGTTTTTTTCGCCGACGGCCGCTTCAAGCATCCGAATGAGTGTACTTTTTCCGCTGCCGCCCTCGCCAGTCAGAATCAAAAATTTCTGCTGTCTGGTGTCTCTTGTGAGACAGTAGCCGCAAAATTGCAACAGCATTTCGCGGCTGTCAGGGGCGGGAGCAATGAAGTTGAGCCAACGTTCGACGTGTTCGCCGCTCGTTGTGCGTAACGTGGCGTAATCATGCGGCACTTGATTGACGCAAAAATAATTCGGATCATGGCAGTACATCTCACCAGTGATTGGGTCGAGCATTCCGTCCTGAAAGCAAATCCAGTGCGCCGGATACTGATTTAAATCCGCAAACGATTTTTGAAGCTCTGCCGCGCTGATAAACAGGTCATAAATTCGCCGAATTGTCGTTGACTTCACAAATTTCGGCAGAATCAGATTTCGGATTTTCGTTTTCAAAACTGCTCCGGTCGTGTCCGGTATGTATGCGCCGTTGCTGTAAAAGTACGGTATTCCACCGAGCACGAACATTTTTTCGTAATGCGTAATGAATTTGAAAATCTCAAAATCGTAAACGCCTGAAATTTCGCCGTTCTTGTTTCGCACATGAAAACGATCAAGCAACATCGGCACATTAGGCGCGACCGCGCCAAGAATGTCAACCGCCGTTTCGCCCTCGTGTAGCCGCTTGTCCAGCTCATCGAGTGAGATTTTTCCGGTTTCTAGAAGCCGCGACAGGACATCATCATGCATCCGCGCCGCCTCCGTTCTGACCGGGATTCACCGCTTCGTTCACCGCTTTCAGTTCGGCATAAAACGCGTCCACGAGGGCATTCAGCTCCGGCGTTCGAGCGAACGTCCAAATTCGATAGCCCGGATTCCACGGATTTTCGCCCACTGACATCGGCTGAAAACCGGCGTCCATTAAACGCGAGACGAGGCGTGGCCGCGCTGTTGTGAAAGTAACATTTTTCGCGTTCATTCCGTCACCGCCAGTCCGTTGAGCTGCTCGACGAGCGCATCAAAATTTACAAGAGCCTTTCGCCCGACGTAAATGCACGGTAGCCGTCCTTCCGCAGCCAAGCGCCGTAGTGCCGTTTCAGGCAGGATTCCGGTTCTGGCCGTTTCTCTGATCGTCAGCATTTTTGGAATTTGTTCATTTGTAGTCATTTCGTGTCCTTTCGTCAAACAAAATTTTTGAGCAATGGACGCGATACCCTGTAAAAAGTCTTGACAAGTTAGTATTTTTGATGTAGTATGATGATGTAAAATTGATAGGTATATCGCATCGGGCGGCAGAGAGACGGCAATCTCCCTGTCGTCCTTTTCTTTTGCTCTCGCATACATTATAACACGTTGTAATAGCTCTGTCAAATCTAGACAATTCCGCAAAAAAGTATATACCGGCGGCACAATATATTGTGTCCTTCATCTTCCAAAGCGTCAAGCAGATTACTCATCGTAAACGCCGCAGCAAAAATTAAGGTCATTTTTCATTGAAAAAAATGACCTTTCGTGTTATACTATATTATATAATAGCACTGAACATTGGGGGGGCGTTTTCATGGCGAACATTCAAGAGCGGCGCGGCAAAGACGGCAAACTTGTTTCGTTTTCAATCCGCGTTCACCGTGGCCGTGGTGCTGACGGTCGGCAGTTGAAACCGTGGACGGCAACATTCAAAGTCGAGCCGACATGGAGCGAAAAAACGGCCAAACGGAAAGCCACGGCTTTCGCGGCAAACTTTGAAAAAGAGTGTCGAGAAGGTCGAGCCTCTGACAGTCGTCAAAAATTTCAAGACTACGCCGAATATGTTCTGCGGCTTAAAGAGCAGCGCGGCGACAAACGCTCCACGATCGAGGATTACCGCCAAATGTCGCGGCGGATTTACCCCGAAATTGGGCATTTGAAACTGTCAGAGATAAAGCCGAAAGACCTGAATCTCATGTACGAAAAATTCCAGCAGGACGGCATGAACCAGCGAACCGGGGGCAAACTTTCGCCGACGACAATCAATCGGTATCACCGTTTTGTCAGCATCGTCCTCGCTCAAGCTGTTCGCGAACAAATCATCCACGCAAACGTGGCGACGCTTGCAGAACCGCCACGGAAAGCGAAAACCACGCCTAACTGCGTCGCGCCGGAAGAATACCCTGCTATTCTGACAGCGCTCGAAACCGAACCGGAAAAATGGCGAATGGCAATCACGCTCCTGATTGCGACCGGATGCAGACGCGGCGAACTTTTCGGGCTGCGTTGGCAGGACATTGACCTCGACCGTCAAATCATCCACATCTGCAACGAAACCATGTATTCGCCCGGAAACGGTCTATATGAAACAACGCCCAAATCGCAAACAAGCGATCGTTACCTCGACATTGACGCGGCTCTGGCCGCAGAGCTTCGTGCATACAAAGCGCATCAAGCAGCCGAAATTCTCGAATACGGTGCAGCATATCAGCGCCGCGATTTCGTTTTCGCCCAGCCTGACGGTTCTCCGATGCATCCTGACAGTCTGAACACGTGGTTAAGCCGTTTTTGCAAACGTCACGGTCTGCGGCATCTGAATCCGCACAGTTTTCGCCATGGAAATGTGACGTTCCTCATTTCCGAGGGCATCGACGTTGTGACAGCTTCGCACCGCGCCGGACATTCAAGGCCATCCACGACGGCAAACATTTATGCGCATCCGCTCGAAAAGCGCAACCGCGAATGTGCCGAACTCATCGGCTAGGCAATGAAAAAACAGGCCTAAAACAGCCAAAACCGAGGTCGAGTTGAATTTTTGTTGAATTATCGCCCTTAAATCACGTTCAAAAAGAGAGAAAAAGCCAGTGTAACAATGCCGCAAAGCATTGAAAACACTGGCTTTTTTCGTGGTACGCCCGAGCGGATTCGAACCGCTGGCCTACAGAGTCGGAGTCTGTCACTCTATCCAGCTGAGCTACGGGCGCATATTCAGCAGGAGATATTATAGCAAAGTCCGGGCAAAATGTAAAGCAGGATTTTCTGTTCCCATTTGGCGGCAGATATGCTATACTGGTCGCAAGAAACCTGTATCGGAAGGACACGCCCTCTATGAACCATACACGTCTGCACACCCGCCTGCTCGCGCTGCTGCTGTGCTGCGCGCTCGTGCTGCCGCTGAGCGCCTGCGGCGAGGCAAAAAGCACCACGCAGCAGATCTTCGCCATGGACACCGTCATGGACCTGACCGCCTACGGCAAGAAGGCGGACGACGGCATCAGCGCCGCCATCAGCATCATCAACAGCATGGACGCGCTGCTCGACCCGGAAAATGAGCGCAGCAAGACCTATGAGATCAACCACGCCATGGGCGGCTCCGTCGTCGTCAACGAGCAGATCGCCAAGATGCTGCGCACGGCGCAGACGGTGTATGAGCGCTCGGACGGCGCGCTCGACCTGACGACCTACCCCCTGAGCAAGCTCTGGGGCTTCATCGACCAGAACTACCGTGTGCCGTCGGACGCGGAGATCGAGCGCCTGCTCCCGTGCGTGGACATGAGCAAGGTACAGCTCTCGAGCACGGACGACAGCGCAAATTCGCTCGTGACCATGCCGGCAGACATGTCGCTGAGCTTCGGCGCCGTGGCCAAGGGCTGCGCGTCGGACTACGCCATTCAGGCCATGCGCGCCGCCGGCGTCACAAGCGGCGTGGTGTCCCTCGGCGGCAACGTGCAGACGCTCGGCAAAAAACCGGACGGCAGCGACTGGAACATCGCCGTGCAGGACCCGAACGACACCGGCAGCTATCTCGGTTACCTCACCGTGGGCGAGACGGCCGTCATCACCTCCGGCAGCTACCAGCGCTTTTTCACCGAGGGCGGGCAGAAATACCACCACATCCTCTCCCCCAAGACCGGGCGGCCGGTGAACAACGGCCTGCTGTCTGTGACGATCGTGTGCGAGGACGGCACCATGGCCGACTGCCTGTCGACCGCGATGTTCGTGCTCGGCCCGCAGGCGGCGCTCAACTACTGGCGCACCTACGGTGGGTTTGAGATGGTGCTCGTCAAGTCCGACGGCCACGTGGTGCTCACCAACGGCCTGTACGGAAAATTCACCCCCAACGGCGACAACTATGTCGTCCAGTATGAGAGCTGAGAAACATGAAACTGCAAGATCGGGAATTCTTCCGGCGCGACGTGCTGTGCGTCGCGCCGGACTTGGTTGGGCGCATATTGGTGCGGCGGCTGCCGGACGGCACGCTGCTGCGTGCGCGCATCACGGAGACGGAGGCCTACCGCGGCGCGCAGGACACCGCCTGCCACGCCTGCCACGGCAGGACAAAGCGCACGGAGGTGCTCTATCACGACGGCGGTACGATCTACGTCTACCTCTGCTACGGCATGCACTGGATGCTCAACATCGTAACCGGGCACGTGGACGAGCCGCAGGCCGTGCTCATCCGCGCGTGCGCGGACGGTGCGGGCGGCCCCGGCAAGCTGACCAGGCGCCTGCAGATCGACAAGGCGTTCAATGACGGCGACATCACGGCCTGCCCCGAGCTCTGGATCGAGGACGACGGGCTGCGCTTCGCACTCGAGACCGACACGCGCGTCGGCATCGGCTATGCCGCGCCCGAGGATCAGGCGCGGCTCTGGCGCTGGAAATGCGGCGCACAGGAGGGATGCACATGACCTACACACCGGATACCCCGCTCGAGGCGCTGGCCGGCATCGGGCCGAAGAAAGCGCAGGCATTTCAAAAGCTCGGCGTGGCCACACTGCGCGATCTGGCGGGGCTGTACCCCCGCCGGTACGAGGACCGGACGCAGTTTCGCACGATCGCGGCCGCGCAGCCCGGCGAGGCCGTGTGCATCCGCGCCGTGGTCGCGGCCGAGCCGCGCGCGCAGTATGTCCGCAGCGGGCTCACGCTCGTGAAAGTGCGCATCGCGGACGACACCGGCGCGCTGGACGTGACCTACTTCAACCAGCCCTACCGCAAGAACAGTCTGCACGCGGGCGAAACGTACATCTTCTACGGCAAGGTGGAGGCCAACGGCTTTCGCAAGACGATGACGAACCCCGTCTGCGAGCAGGCGGCGCGCTGCGGCACCGTGACCAACTGCTTTTACCCCGTTTACCCGCTGACGACCGGCGTGACGCAAAACGACATCCGCAAGGCCATGACGCCCGCGCTGCACGCCTGCATCGGGCAGCTGCAGGACGTGATCCCGGCGGACATTGCGCGCGCCTATCAGCTCGCGCAGCAGGACTATGCCCTGCAGAATATCCATCAACCGGCCGACGCGCAGGCGCTCGACACGGCGCGCAAGCGGCTGGTGTTTGAGGAGCTGTTCGTGCTCTCGACCGCCATGGCGCGCATCCGCTCGCAGCGGCGTGCCGAAGGCGGCATCCGTATGCACCCGGCCGACCTCGAGACATTTTACCGCACGCTCCCCTTCTCGCCAACCGGGGCGCAGCGGCGCGCCGTCGCCGCCGCCGTGCAGGACATGGTTTCCGGCGTGCCGATGAGCCGCCTCGTGCAGGGCGACGTCGGCTCGGGCAAGACGCTCGTCGCCGCGGCGTGCATCTGGTTTGCGCACGAAAACGACTGCCAGAGCGCCTTCATGGCGCCGACCGAGATCCTCACCGAGCAGCACGAGCACACGCTGCGCACGCTGCTCGAGCCGTTCAGCATCCGCGTTGGACGCCTGACGGGCGCAATGACCGCGCGGCAAAAACGCGAGATAAAAGAAGCGCTCGCCGGCGGCCTGCTCGATGTCGTCGTCGGCACGCACGCGCTCATCAGCGACTCGGTGACGTTTTTCCGTCTCGGTCTTGTCATCACGGACGAGCAGCACCGCTTCGGCGTCGAGCAGCGCGCCGCGCTCGTGCGCAAGGGCGAGCAGCCGCACACGCTCGTCATGAGTGCAACGCCCATCCCGCGCACGCTGGCGCTGCTGGTGTACGGCGATCTGGACGTGTCGATCATCGACGAGCTGCCGCCCGGCCGCCAGCCGGTGCAGACCGTGTGCGTGGACGAGCGCTACCGCGCGCGGCTCAATGCCTTCATCGACAAGCTCATCGGCGAGGGGCGGCAAGTGTTCGTCGTCTGCCCGAAGGTAGAGGAGACGGACGACGTCCCGTCCGATCTCAAGTCCGCCGAAGAGCATGCGCAGGTGCTGCAGCGGACGTTTCCGCAGCACCGCGTGGCCTGCATCCACGGCCGCATGAAGGCTAAGGACAAGGACGCCTGCATGGCCGCCTTCGCCGCCGGGGAGACGGATATTCTCGTCTCGACGACGGTCATTGAGGTCGGCGTGGACGTTCCGAACGCGGCACTCATGATTGTTGAGAACGCCGAGCGCTTCGGCCTCTCGCAGCTGCACCAGCTGCGCGGGCGCATCGGGCGCGGGCCGTTTCAGTCGTACTGCGTGCTCGTGTCGGACGCACACACGGAGGAAGCGCGTGCGCGGCTGAAGGTGCTGTGCGACACGGCCGACGGCTTTCAGATTGCGGAGGCCGACCTGCGCCAGCGCGGCCCGGGCGACTTCTTCGGCAACCGGCAGCACGGTCTGCCGGCGCTGCACATCGCCGACCTCGGCACGAACATGACCGCCGTCAACGACGCGCGCGACGCGGCCCGCACGGTGCTCGCCGCCGACCCGGTGCTCTCTGCGCCCGAGCACGCGGCGCTGCGAGCCCAGTGTGCGCGGCTCTTTGCCGCCAACGACGGGCATTTTAACTGACAGCCAACGGAGGTATCCATGACCATCGCACAAATTCTGAACAAAATGATTGCCGCATCCAATGGCAACATCCACGACATTGACCACCTCCTGCGCGTCTGGGCCTACGCCCGAACGATCGGCGAGCTGGAAGGGCTGGACGCGGAGACGCAGTACCTTCTGGAGGTCGCCGCCATCACGCACGACATTGCCTGCCCGCTCTGCCGCGAGAAATACGGCAACACCAACGGGAAATATCAGGAGCTGGAGGGCGCTGTGCTGGTGCGCGCGTTTCTCGCCGGCGCCGGCTTGACGGAGGCGCAGATCGCGCGCGTGGCCTACCTCGTGGGGCATCACCACTCACTGCGCGACATTCACGGCATGGACTACCAGATCCTCATCGAGGCGGACTACATCGCAAACGCCTCAGAGAATGGATATGCCAAGGAAAGCGTCATACATTTCCTGAACACGATCATGAAAACCGCGAGCGGCAGGCAGCTCGCCGCCTCTGTACTGGGCATTTCCGCAACTGATCCCGGCTGCGCCGACCGCTGACGGCGGACACTTTACAACACACAGGAGGGACCGGCATGAAAATCCTGCTTTTAAGCTGCAGCACCGGCGAGGGGCACAACCACTGCGCGCTCGCTGTCAAGGAGGCGCTCGACGCGCGTGGGCACGAGACATCGTTCCTCGATATGCTGCACATGTTCGGCGACCCCGGGCCGCTGAGCTTCGACAAGATCCTCAACCACATCTCGACCAAGGCGCCGGACGTGTTCGGCATGATGTACCACGCGGGCGCGATGTACAGCGCGACCGGCGTCACCTCGCCGGTCTACATGGCCAACATCCGCCACGCGCGGCAGCTCAACGCCTTCATCCGTGACAACGGCTATGACGCCGTCGTCTGCTCGCACCTGTTCCCGATGGAAACGCTCACGTTCCTGCGCCGGTGGGAGCGCTGCGACGTGAAATGCTACGGCATCCTCTCGGACTATACATGCATTCCGTTTCTCGCCGAGACCGATCTGGATGCTTACTTCCTGCCGCACAGTGAGGTGCGGGAGCTGTGTATTCAGGCCGGGATGCCGGCCGAAAGGCTCATCGTGTCCGGCATGCCGGTGGCGGCGCGCTTTCTCGCGCCGATGGACAAAGCCGCCGCGCGCGCAGCGCTGGGGCTGCCGGCGGACAAGAAGATCTATCTCATCATGACCGGCGGCATCGGCTGCGGCGACGCCGTGTCGCTGTGCGACGCGATCCGCCGCGTGCCGGATGAAAACGCGCTGCTGTGTGTGCTGCCCGGCCGGAATGAGGCGCTGCGGCAGGCGCTCGAGGACGCCTACCACGGGCAGGGCGTGCTGACCGTGCCGTTTACGGATCAGGTGCCGGTCTACATGCACGCGGCCGACGTGCTGCTGAGCAAGGCCGGCGGCATCTCCAGCTCCGAGGCCGCCATGCTGGGCGTGCCGCTCGTACATACGATGGCCATCCCCGGCGTGGAGACGGAAAACGCTGCGTTCTTCGCCCGCCGCGGCCTGTCGTTCTTCGCGCGCAGCGTGGACGAGGCAGCCCGCTTTGCCGACCGGCTCATCTATGACCCGGCGTGCGCCGAACGCATGCTGGCTGCACAATCTGCCTGTCTGCCGCGGGACGGCGCCGGGCAGATCGCGGCCGCCATCACGGCGCAATGAAAAGCAAAAAGCAGCGCCCTGTGCAGGAGAATGTCCTGTACAGGGCGCTGGTTTATCGATTCAGTCCTGCTCGAACGTCTCGGCCAGCCGCGCGGCGAATGCCTCCGGCTGCCCGGAGACAAACTCCGCATGCCCGCAGTTCGGAAACGGGACAAACACCGTCTTCGGCAGCAGGCGGCGCACATGGTGGATGTCCAGTGCGCGCTGGGAATACTCCTTGCTCCCGTACCAGTACGACACGCGCGCCGCCGTGCAAAGCTGCTTCGGCAGCGGGTAGTTAAAACAGGAATCAAACACGTGCCAGACATCGCGCCGGTCCATCCGCCCCAAGATCGTGCAGACATCCTCCACCGCCGCCTGACCGAAACGCTGCGACGGGAACGCCCGGCGGATCAGCGCCAGATGCCGCTGCGCAAAGTGAATGACGAGATAGTTGCGCAGGGAAAAGCCCCGCGTCAGCCACCGCGGCGCACGGTACGGCGTGATGGCCGCGTCGAGCACGCACGTGCGCACCGGGATCTTCCCGTCCGCCAGCAGCCGCAGCGCGACCGCGCCGCCCATGGACACGCCGTACAGCCCCCAGAGCGCGCCGATGCCCCGCTGCGCCAGCCAGCCGCTCACCTCGGCCGCGATGTCCTCTACGCTCGTGTAGGGCGTCTTTTCGTCCAGGTCATGCGCCGGCAGCGCCGGAATGATGAGATGATACTGCGTCTGCAGCCGCTCCACCGCCGGGCAGAACATACGCCAGCTCAGGCAGGCGCTGTGCAGCAGCAGGACCGTCTTTTCGTGTTCGGTTCCGAATTCATGTATGCGCATGGACGAGCCCCCCGGATTTACATTCTGAATTATGATAGGCAGATACACGCCGCGTTGTCAAGCGCGGGCAGCAAAAAATCGTCCGCCCGGAAGGGGAATCCGGCGGACGATTCTTTGTTGGGGACAGCGGTCACGCACAGGCAAAGTGCGTGGTGTCACACCGCTGCAGGGAATGGGGAAGAGAAGAGAGGTGAGGTGATTTGGCTTGATGCCTGTTGTTGATATCGGTAACCGGAGGGGGATCCGGGTACGATCGAAAGAAGTTAATCGACGAGCGCCTTGCCGAGCGCCTGACAGGCCGCGAGGGCCGCGTCATCGGGCGCTTCGTTGCAGATCACGCTGTCACACGCGAGCTGGATACCGGAGCTGCGGCAGTCGCGCTCCCAATTCTGCATCCACTCGCCGCCGCCCCAGCCGTAGGAGCCGAACAGGGCGACACGTTTGCCTTTCAGGCCGGCCTTGCAGCCGTCGAACATCGGCTCGAACTCCATGTCCTCCAGAACTTCGGAGCCCATGGCCGGGCAGCCGAGCGCCACGGCGTCATATCCGCCGACGGCGGAAACATCCACATCGGAGGCGGTCAGAAGCACCGCGTCCGCACCGGCACTTTTCATGCCTTCGAGCACGGCGTTGGCCATGGCTTCGGTGTTGCCGGTGCCGCTCCAATAGATGACTGCTGCTTTTTTCATGATGGTAACATCCTTTCCTTTTGTGCTGTATTTCGCTGCTGCACGTTCACGGCGAGCTGCGCAATGCTCGAGCCCGCGTGCAGACGTTCGCAGTAGATCTCCGTGCACCGCTGGTATTTGGAAAAGAGGTCGCGCGCCCGCTGCTCGTCGCCGTACACCTTCCAGAGGCCGGCGTACTTGAAATCAGCCGCGTGGTGCTCGATAAACCCTTTGACGTCCTCCGGCGGATAGCTCAGAAACAGGCCGATCTCGTGGGGGAATTCGTCGTACGCGCGCAGACGCTCGATGAGCTTCATCAGGCACTGCTCGCTGCTGCCGCAGACATATCCTGCGTGCCGCAGAATCTCCGTCGCCAGCCGGTCCTGCAGATCCCGCTCCAGATCGCGTGGGCGGTACAGATACAGCAGCGCGCTCTTGTCCGTGAATCGCAGCGGGAGGAGGCAGAGTCCTTTGGGAACCAGCACCTGGTTATACTGGCGGATCTCCATGAGCAAAGTCTCCCGGTTTTCATACGGACAGGGGAACAGGCTGCCGGTCTTGATCCCGGCCAGTGTCGGCGCACAGAGCCGTACGACGTTTTCCTCCGACATGGCTTGCCTCCTTGTCTGTGGTTGTTTACCGGTTTTCGCGCAGTGAGCAATGCTGCGCGGTTGTTGGTTAAAACCGTCTAACTCATGTGTGAAAAGCTGCGCGTTTCGTTGCTTTCTGGTGTTATGATACTGCATGATACCCCCGGCATCCGCTCCAAATCATCGGAACATGGCTCCAAAATGAAAAAGTTGCGCGCCCGCCGTCAGACCGCCGGGGCCTCCGGCGCGCAGCTGTCGCAGTCAATGCCGCTGCGGTAAGCGTTGGGCGAGACGCCGATGACGTCCCGGAACGCTTTGGCGAACTTGCTGCCGTTATCATACCCAAACTGGCCGGCAATATCCAGCACCGTGCGGTCGGTCTGGCGCAGGAGGCGGGCCGCGCCGTGCATTTTCTGCGCGCGCAGAAACGCCGCCGGCGACATGCCGTACACGCCGCGGAAACTGCTGTTGATGAGCGTGGCCGAGGCGCCGAAGCGCTGCGCGAGCTCCGCGACCGTCAGCCGCCGCTCCGTGTTCTCCAGCAGGTACGCGCCGACCTGCTCGGCAAGCTGCACCTGCGACTGCGGATAACTGTGCTGCGGCTGCGCCGCCTGCATGGGGAACGCGCTCAAAAACAGCAGCAGCTCCAGAATTTTGACCTTGAAATAGCCCTTGCGGATGCCCTCCGGCACGGAATAGAGCTCGGAGAAAATGTGCGCCACGCCCTGTGACGAGCGCGTGACGAAGCAGGCTGCGTCCGCGCAGAATTTTTCGATGAGCGCACTCGGCCGCACCTCGACGTCTTCGAGAAAGCACGACAGGCAGTCCGGCGCGCGCGCCGGGTCGATCGATACCGTGATGCCATGGTAGTGCCCGGTCGGAAAGTGCGCCGGAGCCGCCGCCGCTGAGCGCTGCACGATCGCCAGGTCGCCCGGCGCGAGGAAAAAGCAGGCCCCGCCATACGGGTAGGCGATGCGCCCCTCGAGGCAGTGGTGGATCTCGAGGCAGCCGGACGCGCGCGTGCGCTGCATGACGCAGGCCGTGGCATGCACATCGTGATACGCGATCTCGATGCCCGGGAAAACCGGGTAGACCGTCTGCACCACTTCCCCGTCGGTGCCGTCGAGACGGTAGACCGTGTGCTCCGCATCCTGATGCAGCACTGTCGCCTGCGTGTCCGCTGAAAGTTCCTTTTTTGCTGTGGCCATTGCGCCGCACCTCCTGTATTATAGTTAGATGTATCTAATCCGTAGAGAAATAAAAGCGCCGCTCCGAACGGCTCCGTGGATACTTCATTATACCGTGCCCCCGCCGCCGCGTCAAGCAGCAGAGTACAAAAACGCCCTGCAGCTACGGAGGCTACAGGGCGTTTCTGGAGCTAGTGATGTGACTCGAACACACGACCTGCTGATTACGAATCAGCTGCTCTACCGACTGAGCTACACTAGCACATTTCTTACAGCTTGCACATTCTATCACATGTCTCCGGGGATGTCAACAAAAAAGTTCGACGATTACTATTTGTTTTCATGCATGAAAAAATGTTACATTCCTGCACAAATTGTCGATTTTCTTCGGTTTCTGTCGGTTGTGCAGAATTTGCACTGTTACGGCCATCCGAAAAACACGCGCTGTTTCAGGCTTTCCCGCTCGCGGAGGGGATCAAAGTTCTTACATTTTCGTGACAATATGTTTACATAATTATTTTTCGGCTTTCAGTTTGCTGTGAGTTATCAACATTTTCAACCGACTTTTCAACACGCGAATTTCTTTGCTATTTCAATCCGTTGCTCCGATTTTGTATATATCAGGAAATGCCGGAAACGGACTTTGTGGATTTCGTAAACAGCGCTTTTGTTACCATAACACAAATCTCTCGCAGCCGCGAGAGATTTGAAAAAATGCTTGACAGGAAAAATGCAGGATTTGTGCCGCCGGTGATGATTCAGAGCAGGCCGCTGTCGGCAAACGACACATAATCCTCGCCGCAGACGATGATATGATCCGCGAGCGTGATTCCTACGAGCAAAAGTGCGTCCCGGACGCGGCGGGTCGTGACCTCATCCTCGCGCGACGGGAGCGCATAAGCGTCCACGTGGTTGTGGCTGAGGATGACGGACACCGCCTTCTGCGACAGGGCCGTCTCGACAATGGCGCGCACGGACACCTCTGCGGCATTGACCACGCCGCGGCCGACCTCCCTGCAGCTGATGAGACCGCCCTTTGCGTCCAGACACAGGAGGTAGACGACCTCCGTGCGCTCGTACATGTAAAGCGGCACAAGATAGTTCCCGGCGTCCTCGCTTGAACGCAGGATCGTCTGCTGGCGGCGCTTGGCCATCTGATACCGGCGGCCGACCTGCGGGATGAGCGTGAAGAGCGTGGCCACGCTCTCCCCCACGCCGGGCACACGCATCAGGTCCTCAAAGCTCGCCTCAAAGACGGCGTCGAGCGTGCCGAAGTGGTCCAGCAGTGCGTGCGCGAGCTCGTTGACATCGCGCCGCGGCACGGCGTAAAACAGCAGCAGTTCGAGCACACTGTGGTCATCGAAATTATCGAGCCCGCTGCGCACGAAGCGTGCCTTCATGCGGGCGCGGTGGCCGTCATGCACGCCCATAAAACGGCACCTCAGAGATCTCCATATTCGCCCAGGCGTTGAGCTCACTGCCGGCGCGTGCGCCGCGCAGATACTCATAGTACGCCTGGCAGCCGATCATGGCGGCATTGTCGCCGCAGAGCTTCAGCGGCGGGACGAACAGGCGGATGCCGGCCGCGTCGCACGCGGCCTGAAAATCGCCGCGGATGCGGGAATTGGCCGCGACGCCGCCCGCCACGGCGAGCTTGTCATAGCCGAGCTCCCGGACCGCCGCCATCGTACGCGGCACGAGGCTCTCGCTCATGGCGCGGCAGAACGACGCGGCGAGCGACGCCTTATCGAGCGGCTCGCCCTTCTGCTCCGCCGTGTGGGCGAGGTTGATGACGGCCGTTTTCAGGCCGCTGAAGCTCATGTCGTACTGGCAGCCGTCCACGTGGCCGATGGGGAGCTTATACTTCCGGTCGTCACCGGTCTTGGACAGGTCGTCAATGGGCTTGCCGCCGGGGTACGGCAGGCCGAGTACACGCGCGGTCTTGTCAAAGCACTCGCCGGCCGCATCGTCGCGCGTGGCGCCAAGGATGCGCAGGTCGGTATAGTCGCGCACGTCGCAGATGAGCGTGTTGCCGCCCGAGATGGCCAGGCACACGAACGGCGGCTCCAGCTCCGGGTAGGCGATGTAGTTGGCCGCGATATGGCCGCGCACGTGGTGCACCGGGATGAGCGGCACGCCGAGCGCGAGCGCGGCGGACTTGGCAAAGTTCACGCCGACGAGCAGCGCGCCGATGAGCCCCGGCGCGCAGGTGACGGCCACGGCGTCAATGTCGCCGCGGGTCAGGCCGGTCACCGCCAACGCGCGGTCAGCCAGCTGGGAGATGACCTCCACGTGCGAGCGCGACGCGATCTCGGGCACGACGCCGCCGTAAATCGCGTGCAGATCGGCCTGGGAAAAGACCTGATCGGTCAGCACCTCGCGCCCGTCGCGCACGAGGGCGACGGCCGTCTCGTCACAGGAGGATTCAATCGCAAGAATAATCATATCGTCTCTGCCTCTCTCCGGAACCAGGTCATGAGGAGCGCATCCTCGTCCGGCTTCTGATAGTAATTTCGGCGCTGACCGACGGTCTGGAACCCGTGCTTGCGGTACAGCGCGATGGCGGGCGCGTTCGATAAGCGCACCTCCAGCGTCAAAAATGCGAGATCGAGCGCCGCCGCCCGCGCGCACAGTGCATCGAGCAGCGCGTCCGCGATGCCATGCCGCCGGTACTCCGGCGCAACGGCGACATTGCCGATGTCGCCCTCGTCGAGCACGTGCAGGAAGTTTGCGTAGCCGAGCACCGTCTCCCCCGCTGCCGCGATGAGAAACACGTGCCGGTCGTCCGGCAGCTGACTCGCCAGCTGCGCGCGCGTCCACGGCGCGGAAAAGCACGCGCGCTCGAGCGCCTCAAGCTGCGGCAGGTGCGCCGCCCCGGCGTCGCAGATCGTGTAGTCCATCAGTGCGCCTCCGCCCAGCTCGCGCCGATCTTCGCGTCCACGAGCAGCGGCACGCGGTAGTCGACCACGTGCTCCATCTCCTCGATGAGGATGGCGCGGACCGTCTCGGCCTCCTCCGCCGGGCACTCGACGATGAGCTCGTCGTGCACCTGCAGCAGGAGCTGCGCCTCGAGTCCTTCGGCGCGCATGCGCGCGTCTACGCGCACCATGGCGGCCTTGATGATGTCCGCCGCCGTGCCCTGAATGGGCATGTTGAGCGCCACGCGCTCACCGAAGCTGCGGAGGTTGAAATTCGACGATTTCAGCTCCGGCAGGCCGCGCCGGCGGCCGAAGAGCGTCGTGACATAGCCGTCGGCCTTGGCCTGCGCGACGATGCGGTCCATATAGGCGCGCACGCCGTGGTACTTGGCAAAATAGCTGTCCATATACGCCTTGGCCTCGCTCTGGAACACGCCGATGTCCTGCGCAAGGCTGAAGGCCGAGATGCCGTAGACAATGCCGAAATTGACGGCCTTGGCGTGCGAGCGCTGCAGCGGCGTGACCTCGTCGAGCGGCACGCCGAACACCTGCGACGCCGTGACGGCGTGGATGTCCTCCCCGCTGCGGAAGGCCGCGATCATGGTCTCGTCGTTTGCAATGTGCGCCAGCAGGCGCAGTTCGATCTGGCTGTAGTCCGCGTCCACGAGCACCTTGCCGGGCGAGGCCACGAACATATTGCGGATCTGCGCGCCGAGCTCGCGGCGCACGGGGATGTTCTGCAGGTTCGGCTCCGTGGACGACAGGCGTCCCGTCGCCGTGACGGTCATCTGGAAGTTCGTGTGGATGCGCCCGTCGGCCGAGATCTCCTTGAGCAGCCCATCGGCATAGGTGGACTTGAGCTTCGTGAGCATGCGGTAGTCGAGGATCTGGTCGATGATCGGGTGCTTGCCACGCAGCTTTTCGAGCACGGTGGCATTCGTGCTCCAGCCGGTCTTGGTCTTTTTTCCGGCCGGGAGCATGAGCTGATCAAACAGCACATGGCCGAGCTGCTTCGGCGACTGGATGTTGAACGGCTCGCCCGCGCAGGCCCAGATGCTCTGCTGCAGCTGCTCAATGGCGCTTGTGAGGCTCTCGCCGAAATCATACAGCGCCTTGCGGTCCACGAGAAAACCCGTGTGCTCCATGCATGCCAGCACCGGGCACAGCGGCAGCTCAATGTCCGTATAAAGCGGCAGCATGCCGAGCGCGTCCATCTTTTCCCGCAGCACCGGCTGCAGCGCCCAGACGGTCTGCACATCCGGCGCTTCCCCGCCGAGGTACGCCTGCGCAAGACGCGGCAGGTCGTAGCTTCCGGCCGTGGCATCGAGCAGGTAGGCCGCCAGCGCCGTGTCAAACACAAATCCGTCCGTCGGCAGGCCCTCGGCGAGCAGCGCGCGCATGAGGTCTTTGATGTTGTGCCCCGCTTTGTGCACGCGGTCAGAAAACAGCAGACGCAGAAATGCATTGTAATCATCGCCGAGCTGCGCCCACGCGAGCGCATAGCACGCCCTGCCGTCACAGAGCGTGAGCGCATCGAGCCCGTCGGGTGCGAGCACCGCGACATACGGTGCCGCCGTGACCGCCTGCGCGAGCGCGTGCAGGGCGTCCTGATCCGTCACATCCACGGTCGGCAGCTGCGGCAGCGCGCCCTCCGGCGCGGCCGCACCTTCGGCCGGCTGCAGGCCCCACTTTTCCGAGAGCTTCAAAAAGCCCAGCCGCCGGAACCAGTCATAGAGCTCCGGGCGGTAATCTCGGTCCCAGGCCGCCGATTCGGGCGCGAAATCAATGGGCGCGTCCGTGCGGATGGTGGCAAGGTCGAACGACAGCCGCGCGCTCTCGCGCCCTTCCGCGAGCTTTTTGCGCACACCGGGCTTGATGTCCAGCGCGTCAAGGTCGCGGTAAATGTCCGCCACCGTGCCGAAGCGCACAAGCAGGTCCTTCGCCGTCTTTTCGCCGATGCCGGGCACGCCGGGGATGTTGTCCGAGCTGTCGCCCATGAGCGCCTTGAGGTCGATCATATGAATGGGGTCAAAGCCGTACTCGGCGCGGAACACCTCGGGCGTGTACTCGATCGTCTCCGTCTGGCCCATGCGGGTCTTGACGTGGCAGACGTGGGTGGTGTCCGTGATGAGCTGGAGGCTGTCCTTGTCGCCGGTGACGATTTCGCACGCCCAGCCGGCAGCCTCGCAGCGCTTGGCGACCGTGCCGAGCAGGTCGTCCGCCTCCCACCCGGCCAGCTCCAGCCGCCGGATGCCCATGTAGTCGAGCGTCTGCTTGAGCAGCGGCATCTGCACGACGAGCTCCTCCGGCATGGGCTTGCGCTGGGCCTTATAGAGCGCGTACTGCTCATGGCGGAACGTCGGCGCGTGCACGTCGAACGCCACGCACACCGCCTGCGGCCGCTCGAGCTCGAGGATGCGCTGGAAAATGGTCAGAAAGCCGTAGACCGCGTTCGTCGGCGTGCCGTCGGGCGCGTTGAGCATGCGGATGCCATAAAAGGCGCGGTTGACGATGCTGTTGCCGTCGAGAATCATGAGTTTCATTCGGGTATCCTCCTTGCGCGTCACTGGCCGCGCAGTTCAATGAGCCGGTCGCGCAGCACGGCGGCGTATTCGTACTCGAGCATTTCGGCCGCTTTCTTCATCTGGGCCTCGAGCCGCGCGATCTCGGCCCGGCGCTCGGCCTCCGTCATCTTCACGCCGTCAGCACGCTTGGGTGCCTCGACGTCGCTCGAAATTTCGAGCAGCTCGTGCACGCTCTTGACGATCGTCTTCGGCACGATGCCGTGCGCTTTATTGTAGGCCGCCTGCTTGGCGCGGCGGCGGTTGGTCTCCATGATGGCCGCGTGCATGGCGGCCGTCTCCTTGTCGGCGTACATGATGACCGTGCCCTCGGCGTTGCGCGCCGCGCGGCCGATCGTCTGGATGAGGCTCGTCTCGCTGCGCAGGAAGCCCTCCTTGTCTGCGTCGAGGATCGCCACGAGCGACACCTCCGGCAGGTCCAGTCCCTCGCGCAGGAGGTTGATGCCGACGAGCACGTCAAACGCGCCGGTGCGCAGGTCGCGGATGATCTCCATGCGCTCGATCGCGCCGATGTCGTGGTGCAGATACCGGCAGCGGATGCCCGCGTTCGTGAGGTAGGCCGAAAGGTCCTCGGCCATTTTCTTCGTGAGCGTGGTCACGAGCGTGCGCTCGTTTTTGGCGATGCGCGCGTTGATCTCGCCGATGAGGTCGTCAATCTGCCCCTCGATGGGCCGCACGAAGATCTGCGGGTCGAGCAGGCCGGTCGGCCGGATGATCTGCTCGGCGATCTGGCCCGCGTGCTCGCGCTCATAGTCGCCCGGCGTGGCCGAGACGTAAATGGCCTGGTTCACCCGCTGCTCAAACTCCTCGAACTTCAGCGGGCGGTTGTCATACGCGCTCGGCAGGCGGAAGCCGTACTCAACGAGCGAGTCCTTGCGCGCGCGGTCGCCGCGGTACATGGCGCGCACCTGCGGCAGCGTGACGTGGCTCTCGTCGACAAAGAGCAGAAAATCCTTCGGAAAATAGTCCAGCAGCGTCATCGGCGCGCTGCCGGGGGCGCGGCCGCTGATGATGCGCGAATAGTTCTCGATGCCGGAGCAGTAGCCAAGCTCCTGCATCATCTCAATGTCATAGTCCGTGCGCTGGCGGATGCGCTGCGCCTCGAGGAGCTTGCCCTGCTGCTCGAACGTTTTCACGCGCGCATCGCACTCGGTGCGGATCTCGCCGATGGCGCGCTCCATCTTCTCGTGCGTCGTGACGTAGTGCGACGCGGGATAGATCGCCACGTGGCTGAGCGTGCGGATGGGCGCGCCGGTGACGACGTTGATGTCCGAAATGCGGTCGATCTCGTCGCCGAAGAACTCCACGCGTACGGCGTGGTCGGCGGAATAGGCCGGAAAAATGTCGATCGTATCGCCGCGGACGCGGAACATGTTGCGCTCGAAGGCAATGTCGTTGCGCTCATAGCGGATGTCGATAAGCTTGCGCATGAGCTCCTCCGGGTCGCGCTGCTGGCCGGTACGCAGGGAGATGACCATGTTGGCATAGTCGATCGGGTCGCCGAGGCCGTAGATGCACGACACGGACGAGACGACGATCACGTCCCGCCGCTCGAACAGGCTCGACGTGGCCGAGTGGCGCAGGCGCTCGATCTCATCGTTGATGGAGGCGTCCTTTTCGATGAACGTGTCCGTGTGCGGGATGTACGCCTCCGGCTGGTAGTAGTCGTAGTACGAGACGAAATACTCCACGGCGTTGTTCGGAAAAAACTCCTTGAACTCGCTGCACAGCTGTGCCGCGAGGATCTTGTTGTGCGCGAGCACGAGCGTCGGCCGCTGAACGCGCTCGATGACCTTGGCCATCGTGTACGTCTTGCCGGAGCCGGTCACGCCGAGCAGCACCTGCTCGTCGATGCCGTTTTCCAGCCCCTGCACGAGCGTGTCGATCGCCTCGGGCTGATCGCCCGACGGCTCATAGGGCGAAATGACTTCAAAATCCGGCACGAAACGGCCTCCTTTTGCGAAAAATCAAATCAGAATATTATACCACCATGCGCCCTGTTTCACAAGCAGAAAACGCCCGGAAGCGGCTGCTTCCGGGCGCACACATGTCTGCAATTATTCGCCGAAATCGAGCACACGGCGCATGCGGATGAGCGTCAGGCGGTTGCGGATGGCCGCCGAAACGCTGAGCATGTCCTCCGACAGGGCCGGGTCGATGCCGATCTGCTCGGGCTTGTAGAACGCGCCGAGTTTCTCACACAGCGCGGCCAGCTCCTCGGCCGAGGGAATCTCGGCGATGATGGCGCGGATCTCATCCCAGTGGTCGACAATGTTCTGCGGGTCGAACGTGCCGAGCACGTCGTTTTCGTTCTCCTTCATGATGCCGTCGGCAAGCGGGCCGAACTTCTCGTCCACCCACGCGCGGGTCAGCGGCTCAAAGGGCTTGGCCTTCGGCGTCGGGAGCGAAGCGAGGTAGTGATACTCCTTCGCGCACAGGTACGTGCCCACGCCGACGCACTGGCCGTGCATGCCGTGCGCGGATTCAAACCGCGGCGGCTTCATCTCCACCAGGTGCGCCATCAGATGCTCGGCGCCGGAGGCTGCGCGGGAGTGGTTGAGCAGCTGCATGGTCAGGCCGGAGATCATCTGCGCCATGGTCATGGCCTCGAAGTCCGGCGCGCCGCCGGCTGCCATATCATCGGCCGCTTTGCGCATGATGGTCAGCGCCTCCTCGGCGAGGTCAGCGACCATCGGGCAGTAATACTCGCCCGAGACAAGGTGCGCGATCTTCCAGTCCGCCAGCGAGATGTACTTGGCCAGAATGTCCGAAATGCCGCTCACGGTCAGCCACAGGGGCGCGCCGGAGACGACGTTCAGGTCACAGACGACGAGCGCCGCCGCCTGCATGGGGATGGACTTTTTCTGCCCGTCGATGATGATCGAGCAGATATTGGCCGTGAAGCCGTCGGAGCTCGCCAGCGTCGGCACCGCGACGAACGGGATGCCGAGATGGTAGGCCGGGTAGCGGCCGAAGTCCATGATCGTGCCGGAGCCGACCGCGACGATGACGTCCGGATGGTCGAGCTGGCGCATCATGTCCTCGATCATGCCCTTTTCGGAGTGCAGGCCCTCGGCGTTGAGGACGATCTCCTGATCGGCGCGCACATGCTTGAGCGTCGGGAGATTGTAGGTATTCGTATCGTAAATGACGGCGCGCTTGCCGGTCAGGCCGACCTCGTCCATGTACTGGTCGAACTTGTCGAGCGCGTGATATTCCACGACGACCTTCTTCGTCTCCAGTGTGTGCTCGCGGCCGCAGCGGCACGGGCCGACATATTTGCTGCAATCGAGAATCATGCAAACATCGCTCCTATTCTGATATGAAAATTTTCATTTACCAGCATATTGATTTTTGCCCGCAAAGTCAAGTCCTCTGGCCGGATATCCCGCCCAAAACACAGAAAACGTTCCATTTTCGTTTTCATTGAAAAACGTTCATCCAAAACTTTAAGGGTCCATGCCGGCGTTACCGGTTGCAAAACACATGCGCGGGGTGTAAGATAGCAAAGTCGCTTTACAAAGATTTTAAATACATTTTACATTCCGGCGAACCTTTTCGTCTTTTCTATAGATATCCTTTGTACCTGGACGGTGATCCTTTATGGAACTGACTGCGATCGCGCAGTGGCTCAACACGGCCTTTGCGGGCTATGACTACGCCATTCTGCAGGCACTGCACAACCTGGCCGGGGCGGCGGGTGGCTTCTTCACGCCGCTGTGCCGGGCCATCACGCTGCTGGGCGAGAAGGGCATCCTCTTTCTCGTGCTCGGCATCGTGCTGATGCTGTTTCCGAAAACGCGCAGGGTGGGCATCTGCATGTTCGGCGCCGTGTGCTGCGGCGCGCTCATCACAAACTTCTGGCTCAAGGACTTCGTTGCCCGGCCGCGCCCGCTGACGGTGGAGCCCTTCCGCACCTGGTGGCAGGCCGCCGGCGCGTATGCCGAGAGCGAGTACTCCTTCCCCTCCGGCCATGTAACGGCCGCGATGGCCGGCGTGACCGCGCTTGTGCTCGCGGGCAAAAAGCCTGCACGCTGGTGGGCCTACCTGTTTGTGCTGGCCATGGGCGTTGCGCGCAACTACCTCATGGCGCACTACCCGTCCGACGTGCTCGGCGGCATGATCGTGGGGCTGATCGCCGCCACGATCGCCTATGCGATCACGCTGCTGATCTACCGCATCGTGTCGGCGCACCCGGACAACCGCTTCTGCCGCTTTGTACTCCACGGCGGCATCGGCAGCAAAAAAGAGCGGCAGGCCGCATGAGCCTGCCGGACAAGAAAGCCCGCTTCGCACGGCCGTGCGAAGCGGGCTTTTTTTGTTCTTATGCCTCGGCGGGCGGGTTCTCCGCAGCCTTGGCGCGGATGGTATCGATGACCTTGCGGCAGCGCGCGGCATTGTACACGACCGGCACCGGATAGTTCGGGTTGGCCTCGGCCAGCGCCCAAGTGATGATCTGCGGAATGTCCTCTTCCTTGATGAAGTCAAAGCCCTTCGGGATGCCCATGCGCGCGTTCATGGCATAGATCTCCGCGATGAAGGCCTGCGCCTTCTCGGCGTCCGTACCGTCGGTCTTGACGCCGGCAATCTCGCACAGGCGCGCGAGCTTCGGATACACGGCCTCGCCGTAGTCCTCAAGAACGATCGGCAGAATGACCGCGTTGGCCAGACCGTGCGGCGTGTTGTACAGGCCGCCGAGCGTGTGCGCGATGGCGTGCACGTTGCCGACACCGGCGCGGGAGAAGGCAAAGCCTGCCTTGAAGGCGGCGATCATCATGTTCTCGCGCACCTTGAGATCCTCGCCGTGCTGATACGCCTGCTCGAGGTTATCGAAGATGAGCTTGACGGCCTCTTCGGCGAGGCGCAGGCTCTCCTTGGTGTTGTATGTCCAGCTGATGTACGCCTCGATCGCGTGCGTGAGCGCGTCCATGCCGGTGGTCGCGGTCGTGCGCGGCGGCAGGCCGACGGTCAGCTCCGGGTCCAGAATGGCGTACAGCGGCATGAGCTTGAGGTCCATGAGCGCGTACTTGTGGTGCGTCTCGCTGTCGGTGATGACGGCGGCGATCGTCGTCTCGCTGCCGGTGCCCGACGTCGTCGGGATGGCGACGATGGGCGGCACGGTCTTGCCGACGCGCATGACACCGGCCATATCGTCGCAGCTCTTTTTCGGGCAGGCAACGCGGGCGGCCGCGCCTTTGGTCGCGTCCATCGGGCTGCCGCCGCCGAGGGCGACAAAGCCGCTGCAGCCGGCCTCCGTGTACTGCGCGCGGATCTTCTCGACCGTGTTCACCGAGGGGTTGGCTTCGACCTCGCTGAACACTTCGTAAGGCATGCCGGCGTCCTCGAGCGCGGCAAACAGCTTCGGCCCGAGCGACTTGACCACGTGCGAGCCGGTGACGACCATGACCTTCGTCACGCCGCTCTTGCTCAGCACGTCCGGGACCTGCCGGATGCAGCCGGCGCCGGAGATCACGATCGGCTTGCGCCAGTGCAGGCAGCGCATGCCAATGTCAAACACCTGCTGGTAAGTACGGTAATATGCTTTTTTCAGTCCATCCATAAACGATTCCTTCCCTCCGCCGGGGGCGGATATATCCGTTTTCCATCCCTTTAATAGTACCGAATTGCGGAAATTTGTCAAGCATTTTGTGTAAAAGCTGACAAAGCTCCCCGCCGCGGCTCAGAGCATTCCGGCGAGCTTGCGGCCCATGAGCACGCCCATGGCCGAGGCCATCATCAGGCCGCGCGTCCAGCCGGAAGAATCGCCCAGGCAGTGCAGGCCGGGCACGTTCGTGTTCAGGTCCTCATCCATGGCAATGCGGTTGCTGTAGAACTTCAGCTCCGGAGAGTACAGCAGCGTCTCGTAGGCAGCGAAGCCGGGCACGACCTCGTCCATGGCCTTGATGAAGTTGATGATATTGAGCATGGCGCGGTACGGCATGGCGGACGTGATGTCGCCCGCGACAGCATCCGGCAGCGTGGGGCGGACGTTCGACTGCGCGAGCTCCTTCTGCCAGGTACGCTTGCCGTCAAGAATATCGCCGAAGCGCTGCACCATGATGTGGCCCGCGCCGAGCATGTTCGTCAGCTCGCCGACCTTCTGCGCGTAGGCGATCGGTTGGTTGAACGGCACGGAGAAGTTGTGCGAGCAGAGGATGGCCACGTTCGTGTTGGGCGACTTGAGCTCCTTATACGCGTGGCCGTTGACGACGGCGAGATCGTTGTCGTAGTTCTCCTGCGACACGAAGCCGCCGGGGTTCTGGCAGAACGTGCGCACCTTGTTTTTGAACGGTGCCGGGTAGCCGATGAGCTTGGACTCATACAGCACGCGGTTGACGGATTCCATAACCTCGTTGCGCACCTCGACGCGCACGCCGATGTCGACCGTGCCGGGCTTGTGCTCCACGCCGTGCTCGAGGCAGACCTTCTCCAGCCAGTCGGCGCCGCGGCGGCCGGTGGCGATGACGGTGTGCTTGGCCTCGATGGTATAGTCCTGATGCCCGTCGTGCGCCACGACGCCGCAGCAGCGGCCGTCGCGCATGATGACGTCCTCGCACGTGCAGCCGAAGAGCATCTCCACGCCGTGGTCGCGCAGGTAATTCTCAATGCCGAGGTAGACCTCGTGCGCCTTCTCGGTGCCGAGGTGGCGGATCGGGCAGTCGACCAGACGCAGGCCCGCGCGGATGGCGCGCGTGCGGATGCGCTTGACCTCCTCCGTATTCTCAAGGCCCTCGACATGCTCGTCGGCGCCGAACTCGAGGTAAATACTGTCGGCGTAGTTGATGATCTCCTGCGCCTGCCGCTCGCCGACAAGCGTGGGCAGATCGCCGCCGACGTCGCTGCACAGCGAGAGCTTGCCGTCCGAGAATGCGCCCGCGCCGGAAAAACCGGTCGTGATGTGGCAATACGGCTTGCAGTTCATGCACTGGCCGGTCTTGGCCTTCGGGCAGCGGCGGTTTTCAATCGCCTGCCCCTGCTCGATCATGACGATTTTTTCCGGGGAGCCGCGGCGCAGCAGCTCCAGCGCTGTGAAGATACCGGCAGGGCCTGCGCCGACAATGACAACATCTGCGTTCATGTAGGGTTCCTCCTTATTCTGCAATCGTGTTTTCTGTCTCTGTCTCTGACCAAAACGCACTGCTGAGCGCAGCAAAGCACAGCAAAAACACCGCACTGCGTGCGGTGTTTTTGCTGTGTGTGGTTCTCAATCTGGAGCGGGCAACGAGATTCGAACTCGCTACCTCCACCTTGGCAAGGTGGCGCTCTGCCAAATGAGCTATGCCCGCATTTCGTGAATGCAAGCGTTATTTTACCACAAAACGTCGACTTGTCAAGCCTTTTTTGATCTTTTTTTACGCATCCGGCAACTGCAGCTTCTGTCCCTCACGCCAGATGAACGACTGCGCCGTGCACGCCGGGCAGCTCTCAGCATCCCACTGATAGGTAGTGCGCACGCTCTCATCACTGCGCAGCCACAGCGTTTCCGACTGCATGGACAGGTCGAGATGATAGTAATTTCCGCCGACCTGCACGACATTCCAGCAGCGCTCCGCCCCCTGAAAGCGGCCGCTGACGACCTGGCACGGGATATTCAGCGCGTCGCAGACCGCCTTGTAGGCCATGGCCAGGCCATAACTGTCGGCCGCGCCGCTCACGAGCGCATCATACGCCGTGCTCACGGTCGTTATCCGCTGCTCACAGGCGCGCATGACGATGAGTGCCGCCTGCAGGGGCGTCTCCTGCTCGCCCACCGTGAGCGTGGATGTGAGCGTGCGCACGCGGCCGTCGAGCTGCGTGCGGCGGTCGTTGACCGTGGATTCCTTGGCGCCGTACTGCAGCGTGACACTGAAGATCTTCTGGCTGCTGCCGCCGCTGTAGACCTCCACACGGATGACCGGGAAGTTCACCACGAGCTGCGGCTGATTCAGACACGCCGAGCGCACGAGCGCCGTCACGTCGTCCGGCTCCAGCGTACTGGTGCTGATCTGGATGGCAAACTGCGTTTTTTGCCGGTCGAGCGCATCGACCACGCAGTCGAGGATGCTCTTTTGCGTCTGGGCGCTGTAGATGGAGCGCACCTCACTCTCCGGCCGGTTGTAGGTGATGGTGATGCTCGCCTCACAGTAGGCAATCACCTGCTCGGTCTCGTAGCTGACGCTCTCGATGCAGTACGCGCCGATGGCGGTGCCGGTGCGCAGCTCCTCGCAGGCGGCGGCCAGATCGTCGGCAATGATGCCGTCGTAGTCGCCGAAGGCCAGCACGAACGAGCGCTCATACTGCGCCGCCATGGTGTTGAGCGCGCGCATGAGACCCGCATAGTTGCGGATCTGCGTCGTGTCGGCGTCCGTCAGGAGGTTCGACGGCTCCTCATACGGGCGCACCGACAGATATTCCTTGTCAAACACGGACGTGCATCCGCACAGCGACACCAGCAGTGCCGCCAGCAGGATGCCGGTGATGCAGCGTTTGTGCATACCCCGCTCCTTTCAATCGTCGCCGTAGATGTTTCCAAAGCCGCGGCCAAACACTTCCTTGGCCTCGGACACGATGACAAATGCGTGCTCATCCACCGAGCGCACGACCTCGCGCAGCTGGGCGATCTCCGGCCGCTTGACCACGCAGAGGATGACCTGCATCTCCTTGCCGGACCACGCGCCCTCGCCGCGCAGCAGCGTGACGCCGCGGCCCATCGTGCAGGTGATGGCGCTCTTGATGGCGCCAACGTTGTTGGTGATGATATAGCACACCTCCGACACGCCGGGGCCGTAGAGCACGAGGTTGACGACCTTCGAGCTGATGAACATCTCGATCATGGTGTACATGCAGCTGTCGTACTTCTTGAACAGGAAGGCAAACGTCAGCACGACGACAACGTTCATGCCGAACAGCAGCGTGCCGAAGTTGATGTACGGATAGCGCCGGCGCAGCATCTTGGCCACAATGTCCGTGCCGCCGCCGGTCGTGCCGGTGGTATAGATCAGGCCGTAGCCCGCACCGTTGAGCACGCCGCCGTAGACCGCGCCGAGCATCGGCTCGTCCGTCACGACGAGGCCGGTCAGCGCGAGCGCGTCGATGAGCACGGAGATGAGCGCCATGACGCACAGCGCCAGAATAAGCCGGCGTGTGCCAAGGCGGTGCCGCCAGCCGAGGTAGAAAATGGGGATGTTAATCAGAATCGACAGCACGCCGACGGGGATGCCGGTCAGCAGGCGGATGATCTGGGCGATGCCGGTCACGCCGCCGGAAACGATGCTGTTCGGGAACGTGAAGAACTGGAACGCCGCGGCCACGAGCGCCGAGCCGACGACCAGCTTCATGTAATCAAAAGCGGAAAAACGATGCAGATCCATATCTCTCTCCTCAGATCAGGCTCATCTGCTCCTCGCCGCGGTCGTCCTCACGCAGCAGCGCGCCGGCGGCCGGCAGGCTCCTGGCGCGGTAGCGCGCATGGTTGCGGATGAGCGTATCGGGCGCAAACTTTGCCTGCGTGACGACGGCCTTTTTCTTCAGCGCCATGACGGCAACGCCCTGCGTCGTGCGCGAGGCCTTGAGCGACACGGCCTCCGGCGGGAAGAGCAGCGCGCGCCCGTCGGACGCGAAGAGCACGACCTCGCTGCCCGTGTACAGCGGCAGCACGGCCACGAGCGGGCTCTTGTCCGAGTACGCGCCGGTCAGGCGGCGGCGGTTCGTCTTGGTCTCATACGCCGACATGGGGATGCGCGCGGCCTTGCCGTTTTCAAACGCCAGCAGCAGCTCGCCGCGGTAATCGCCGGGGTCGATCATGCACAGGACGTGCTCATCATCGTCCATGGACAGCACCGTCGGCAGGTACACGCCGAGCACGGACGCCTTCGTGTCCGCAAAGTCGCAGAGCTTGGCCTTATACACCTGTTGACGGTCGGTGAAGATGAGAAGTTCCCCGCGGTTCGTCGCACCGAAGCTCTGGCTCAGCTCGTCGCCGTCCTTATACTTCTGCTCGCCGCTCATGCGCAGCGACTGCGGCGTGATCTTCTTGAAGTAGCCCTCGCGCGAGAGGAACAGCTGCACCGGATAATCCGGCACGAGGTCCTCGGCCGGCATCTGCGCGACGGACTCCGCCGCGACGATGCCCGTGCGCCGCGGCGACGGATACTTGCGGATGATCTCCTTGAGTTCGCGGATGATGATGCCGCGGATGCGGCGCTTGCTCTCGAGCGTCGCCTCGAGGTCGGCAATGTCTTTTTCCAGCGCGTCGGTTTCGGCCGTGCGCTTGAGGATGTACTCGCGGTTGATGTTGCGCAGCTTGATCTCGGCCACGAAGTTTGCTTGCACCTCGTCGAGGTCGAAGCCCGCCATGAGGTTCGGCACAACGTCGGCCTCGCGCTCGGTATTGCGGATGATGGCGATGGCGCGGTCGATATCGAGCAGGATCCTGCCGAGGCCCTGCAGCAGGTGGAGCTTGGCGCGCTTTTTCTGCAGGTCGAAGAACACGCGCCGGCGGATGCACTCCATGCGCCAGGCGATCCACTCGTCGAGAATTTCGCCCACGCCCATCACGCGCGGGTTGCCGGCAATGAGGATGTTGAAGTTGCAGGCAAAGCTGTCGCACAGCGGCGTGAGGCGGAAGAGCTTCTGCATGACCTGCTCGGGGTCCGCGCCGCGCTTGAGGTCGATGGCGAGCTTCAGACCGCTGAGGTCGGTCTCGTCGCGCATATCGGCCACCTCGCGCAGCTTGCCCGCCTTGACAAGCTCGGCCACCTTGTCGATGACGGCCTCGACGGTCGTGGAATACGGGATCTCATAGATCTCGATGATGTTTTCCTTCGGCAGGTGCCGCCAGCGGGCGCGCACCTTCACGCTGCCGCGGCCGGTGCGGTAGATCTGGGCCATCTCGTCCCGGTCGTACAGGATCTCGCCGCCGGTCGGAAAGTCCGGCGCCGGGAGCGTCGAGAGCAGGTCGTGGTTTGGGTCCTCGAGGTAGGCGATCGTCGTGCGGCAGACCTCCTCGAGGTTGAAGCCGCAGATCTGGCTGGCCATGCCGACGGCGATGCCGAGGTTTGCCGACACGAGCACGTTTGGAAAGCGCGTCGGCAGCAGGGCCGGCTCTTTCATGGAGCCGTCGTAGTTATCGACAAAATCGACGGTGTCGCTGTCAATGTCGCTGAAGAGCTCGGCGCAGATGGGCGCGAGCTTCGCCTCCGTGTAACGCGAGGCGGCGTAGGACATGTCGCGCGAAAACACCTTGCCGAAGTTGCCCTTCGAGTCCACAAACGGCGTCAGCAGCGCGCCGTAGCCCTTCGACAGGCGGACCATGGTCTCATAGATCGCGGCGTCGCCGTGCGGGTTGAGGCGCATGGTCTGGCCGACGATGTTGGCCGACTTTGTGCGTCCGCCCGTGAGCAGATTCATCTTGTACATTGTGTACAGCAGCTTGCGGTGGCTGGGTTTGAAGCCGTCGATCTCCGGGATCGCGCGCGAGACGATGACGCTCATCGCATACGGCATATAGTTTTGCTCCAGCGTCTCGGTAATGGGCTGGGAGATGACCTCCGCCTTGAGCCCGACGACGTTGGGGTCCACGGTTTTCTTGATTTCCGGTGCTTTTTTTCTCGGCATAACGTTACCGTTCCTTTACGCAGGTTTTTCTCAGGAAATATCGGCCAGATCGAGAAACTGGCTGCCGCACTCGGCAATGTGCGCCTTGCGTCCGGCGAGGTTGTCGCCCAGGAGCAGGTCAAACATCTGCGCCGTGCGCTCGACGTCCTCCGGCATGACGCGGATGAGCTTGCGCGTGTCGGGGTTCATGGTCGTAAGCCACATCATCTCGGGGTCGTTCTCGCCGAGACCTTTCGAGCGGTTGATGTCCGCCTTCGCGCCGCCGAGGCTGTCGACGATGGCCGCCTTCTCGCGGTCGGAATAGGCGAAGTAGGTCTTGCCCTTGCTCACGATCTCATACAGGGGCGACTCGGCAATGTACACATATCCCTCGCGGATCAGCGTCGGCGCCAGCCGGTAGAGCATGGTGAGGATGAGCGTGCGGATCTGGAAGCCGTCCACGTCGGCATCGGTGCAGATGATGACCTTGTTCCAGCGCAGGTTCTCGAGGTTGAACGCCGAGAGGTCCTTGGCCTGCTTGCTCTGCACCTCCACGCCGCAGCCGAGCACGCGCATGAGGTCGGTGATGATATCGCTCTTGAAAATGCGCGCATAATCCGCCTTCAGGCAGTTGAGAATCTTGCCGCGCACGGGCATGATGCCCTGGAACTCCGCGTCGCGCGAGAGCTTGCAGGCGCCGAGGGCGGAGTCGCCCTCCACGATGTAGATCTCGCGGCGCGAGACGTCCTTCGAGCGGCAGTCGACGAATTTCTGCACGCGGTTGGCGAGATCGACATTGCCGGTGAGCTTTTTCTTGATGTTCAGGCGCGCTTTTTCCGCCGTCTCACGGCTGCGCTTGTTGATGAGCACCTGCTCCATGACGCGGTCGGCCTCGGTCTTGTGCTCGATGAAATAGATCTCGAGCTGGGCGCGGAAAAACTCCGTCATGGCCTCCTGGATGAACTTGTTCGTGATGGCCTTTTTCGTCTGGTTTTCGTAGGACGTGATGGTCGAAAAACAGTTTGTGACGAGGATCAGGCAGTCCTGCACGTCCTGAAAGCTGATCTTGCTCTCGCTCTTCTGGTACTTGCCCTGCTGCTTGATGTAGGCGTCGATGGCGGAGGTAAAGGCACTCTTCGCAGCCTTTTCCGGCGCGCCGCCGTACTCCAGCCAGGACGAGTTGTGGTAGTATTCAATATCATTGACGCGGTTGGAAAAGCAGAACGCCGCCGAGATCTTCACCTTATACTCCGGCTTGTCCGCGCGGTCACGGCCGCGGCGCTCGGTCTCGATAAAGGTCGGAACGGTCAGCGCATCCTCCCCGGCGAGCTCCTTGACATAGTCGAGGATGCCGTCGGCGTAGCAGTAGTCCGTCGTCTCGAACGTGCCGCCGCGCTGCACGCGCAGGCGGAACGTCACGCCGCGGTTGACCACGGCCTGCCGGTGCAGCACGTCCTGAAAATAGCTCTCGGGCACGTCGATGTCCGTGAACACCTCCAGATCCGGCCGCCAGCGGATGGTCGTGCCGGTCTTTTTGCGGTCGGCCGGGGCGCTCTCCAGCCCGCCGGCGACCTCGCCGTGGCGAAAGTGCAGGGTGTACTTTTTCCCGTCGCGCCAGATGGTCACATCCATGTATTCCGAGGCGTACTGCGTGGCGCACGCGCCGAGGCCGTTGAGGCCGAGCGAGTACTCGTAGTTTTCGCCCTCGTTGTTTTTGTACTTGCCGCCGGCGTACATTTCGCAGAAGATCAGCTCCCAGTTGTAGCGCTGCTCCTTCTCGTTCCAGTCCACCGGACAGCCGCGCCCGAAATCCTCCACCTCAATGGACTTGTCTTCGTAGCGCGTAACGGTTATAATATTGCCGAATCCCTCGCGCGCCTCGTCGATCGCGTTCGAGAGAATTTCAAACACTGCGTGCTCGCAGCCCTCCAGCCCGTCGGAGCCGAAGATGACGCTCGGGCGTTTGCGCACGCGCTCCGCGCCCTTGAGCATCGAGATGCTGTCATTGCCGTAGGTTGTCGTTGGGGCCTTTGCCATGTCGTTGGATCCCTCTCATATCACAAGATGTGGTAGCATTTCGTTTCATACCTTAACTAATCTAGTATAGCGTATCAAGGCCGGAAATGCAAGGAATTCCAAAAAATAGACGGGGAACGCGAAAAGTGCGCTCCCCGCCGCCCCGGAACCTTTGGGGCTGTCCCCTGCCGCTCCGGCACTTGACGCAATCCGTGCCGAACGGCGTTCCGGTGGTCCGGAGCGGGTCATTCCCGCGCTGGATGCAGCAGCCTGCAAAGCTCTTGCAGGAATCGGATGCTGCGCCGCGGCCTGTGTGCCGGGCGGCCTCCGCGGGTTTGCTTCGCTGCAGCGCGCGTCGGATATGTTGTCCGAACACAGTATGCGCGCAGCACGCGCCGCTATGCCTGGAAAATTTCGCTGCGCTCTGACTAAAACCGCCGCCGCTGACATAGAATATACAGAAAAGCGAACGGAGGCTTTTCCATGTCCAGTCAGAGAAAGCAGCAGCGGGCACACCGCGCGGAGGTGCAGCGCGTGCGCGCCGAGATGCTCGGCGTGCGCCGCGAGCTCGAACAGGCCTACAACGAGTTTGACAACATCACCGATCCCCTGCTGATGGAAGCGTGCATCTATGAGATCAACGCGCTGCGCGCAAAGTATAACTGCGCCGTGCACGATCTGAAAAATCTGACACAATAGGATGGTTTCTTATGTCACAAACACTTACGGACATTCTGGTCGTGATCGCGGCCGTGTTTCTCGTCTGGCTGGTCATCCGGCTGTTCCGAAGGCCGATCCGCTGGATCCTGAAGCTGCTGCTCAATACGGCCATCGGCTTCGCGGCGCTGTTTCTGCTCAACTTTTTCGGCAGCGCCATCGGCATCACGCTCGGTCTCAACTGGATCAACGCGCTGGTCATCGGCGTGGCCGGGTTCCCGGGGCTGGTGCTGCTGCTGCTCATCAAATATCTCTTTTAGCCTACATAAACGATTCCCCGCATCCGAAGATGCGGGGAATTGCTTTATCCGGGCGTGGCGGTGCTCGGCGTCAGCTCCGGCCACGTGCCAGCGTCGTTGTAATTGTCGCACGTGAGCGTCCAGCTGTACGGCGCGGGCCGCTTCGCAGCAATGTACAGCACGATGCACATCGCCAGCACCACGATCAGCACGCACCAGAGAATGATCCTGCTTGTTTTCGACATGGTCGTTCCCTCCCAAAATCGCGTTATGTAAACTTGTTCCCTCCGTTCTTATCGTTAGAATACCATATTCCGGTTGGAAAGAAAAGCTGTTTCCGGATATTGGGTTGAAAAAGCGCGCCGGGTGAAGCAAAGCTTCACCCGGCGCGCTTGTATGTGCGTTCTTCGACAGGCGGCGAACCGCGCGCCTGTCAGGACTCAGTCATTGACCGTGACCACGTTGTCCGCAACGACGGCGGACGCCTCACCATTCGGCTGCACCGTCTCCACATACGTGCCGGTGCTGCCTGTGTAGGGGTTGATCTCGCGCGCTTTGAGCGCGGCGTAAATGCCCGCGCAGGCGACCATCATTGCGATGAGCAGGCCCCACAAAACTGCGATCTTGGTCTTTGCCATGACAGATTCCTCCTTTAAGAAATCAAAAGTGTTGTTTGTTTTTATCTGTTTGCGTTCCGCTTTCCACACTTCCCACACAGGCGGCAACAGCCGCTGCGGCGAATCGGAACGAAGCTTGTCGAACTTTGTTATTTTCTTATCAACTGCATTGTAGCGCTTTTCAACCCGTTTGAAAAGCCCTTTTTTGTATTTCTACTTTTTTAACAAAGCCGTCTTATTTTTAACGTTACGTTTTTGTCAAATCGACGAAGCACAAAAATACCGGGCGGAGCACTGCCCCGCCCGGCTGGAAATGCACTGTATTTGCTATGCAAAAGCATAGATAAGAAGAAATGTGCCATTTTCTCGCCCCTGCGGGGCAACCGGCAATGATGCGCAGAAACTTCATGCACCGGCATTTGCGCTTTTTCGTGGTGCAGCACGCATGCATGAAGTTTTACACCTGTGTCAGCGCCTGAACGACGCGCTCAAACTGCATGCTGTGCGATGCTTTGACGAGCACGCAGTCACCCGTCTGCAGCAGCTGCGGCAAGGCCGGGAGCAGCGCATCAAGCGTGTCAAACGACGCGGTCGCAACGGCGGGATCCTCTGCGGCAGCACCGGCGGCGATCTGCCTTGCCAGCTCCCCGCAGGTGATGACGAGCGACACGCCGGCTTTCGCCGCGCAGACGCCGGTCTCGCGGTGCAGGGCCGCGGCGTTGGCGCCGAGCTCGCCCATGTTGCCGAGGATGGCCACACGGCGGCCGGCCGGAAGCGTCGCCATGGAGCGCAGCGCCGCCGCCGTGGAATCGGGATTGGCGTTATAGCAGTCGTCAATGACCGTATAGCGCGCCGTGCGCACGACGCGCGCGCGGCTGCCGACCGGCTGATAGGCCGCGATGCCGCGGATGATCTCGGCATCCGTCAGGCCGTATTCGATGCCGACAGCCGCACCCTCGAGCGCCGCATAGACCATGTGCTGCCCGTAGGCGGAGATGCGCACCGGGATGTGCCGCGTGCCCGCGACGATCGTGCAGGTGCTGCCCTCATCGCCGAGGTCGCGCACATCGACTGCGCGCACGTCGCAGCCGGCCGAGAGGCCGAACGTCACCTTGCGCTGGCAGCAGGTCATGGCGCGCAGCAGGTCGTCGTCCCCGTTGCAGAAGGCGACGGCGTCGTCCGGCATTGTATCGAGCACGGAGGTCTTTTCCTGCAGGACGCCGCGGCGGTCACGCAGGAACTCCAGATGCGCGTGGCCGATAATCGTAAAGAGCATGGCCGTCGGCTGCACCATGGCGGCCAGCGGCGCCATGTCGCCGAAGTGCGACACGCCCATCTCGATGACCGCGGCCTCGTGCTCCGGCTCGAGCCGGAAGAGCGTGAGCGGCACACCGAGCTGATTGTTGAAGTTCTTCTCGGTTTTCAGCGTGTTCCAGCGCTGCGAGAGCACGGACGCGACCATTTCCTTGGCCGTCGTCTTGCCGACGCTGCCGGTCACGCCGAGGACCGGGATGGCAAAGCGGGCACGGTAGGCGCGCGCAAGTGTCTCGAGTGCGGCGGCCGTGTCCGGCACGCAGATGACCGGGCGGGTCTCCCCCGCTGGGACGCGCTGCGCAAGGCAGCAGGCCGCACCGAGATCGAACGCCTTGCCGATGTAGTCGTGCCCGTCCACCCGCTCGCCGGGGATGGCGGCAAAGAGCGCGCCGGGCGTGACGGCGCGGCTGTCGATGACGACGCCGGTCACGGGTGCTGTCCCGTCGCCCGAGAGCACACCGCCGGTGATGGCGGCAATGTCCGATACACAGTAGCCCGTCATCGACTCACTTGTGCAGCGCAGCGGCGATGATCTGCTCGCACAGCTCGCTGTAGCTGATGCCGACGGCGGCGGCCTCCTGCGGCACGAGGCTGGTGGGCGTCATGCCGGGCAGGGTGTTGATCTCGAGGAACCAGAGCTCACCCTCCGCGTCGAGGATGAAGTCCGCGCGGGAATAGGCCGACAGATTCAGCGCATGGAACACCGTGAGCGCAGCGTCGGCCAGACGCTGCTCGGTCTCGGCCGGGATCTCAGCCGGGGTGATCTCTTTGGCTGCGCCGGGCTGGTACTTGTTGCGGTAGTCATAAAAGCCCTCGGCCGGGATGATCTCGATGCTGGGCAGGGCCTTGTCGCCGAGGATGCCGATCTGCACCTCGCGGCCGCGGACGTACTGCTCGATGAGGATGCGGCTGCCCTCGCGGGCGGCGGCTTCGAGCGCGGCGCGCAGCTCGGCCTCGTCATTGGCGATGGACACGCCGATGCTCGAGCCGGAATCGTCGGGCTTAACGACGCAGGGCAGCTTCGCCTGCGCGCAGACGGCGTCGATGTCCATGCCGTCGCTCTCGACGAGCATCCACGCCGGGGTCTTGACGCCCAGCGGCGCGACAACGCGCTTGGTCAGGTCCTTGTCCATGGCGATGGCGCTGCCGAGGTAGCCGCTGCCGGTATAGGGGATGCCGAGCAGGTCGAGCGTCGCCTGCACGCGGCCGTCCTCGCCGGTGCGGCCGTGCAGGGCCAGAAACACGATGTCCGCCATGGCGCACACCTCGAGCACGTGCTCACCGAACAGGCTCGGGCTCTTAAGCTTGCGCTGCGCGCGCACGCTCTCCAGATCCGGCGCGCTCTCGTCGATGTGCGTGCCGCCGAGGGCCGGCGGGTTGTCAAAGATCGTGGCGATATCGCCGGTATAGTCCTCAAGGCCGAAAAACATATCCAGCAGCACGACCTGGTGGCCGCTCTCCTGGAGCGCACCGGCAATTTTCGTGCCGCTCGAGATCGAGACGTTGCGCTCGGGGCTCAGGCCGCCGCAAAGAACTGCAATTTTCATTGGGAATACCCCCTTCGTTTTCTCATAGAACCGTCCCAGGACGGTATTGTTTGATTATATCACACTATGCACTTGCATTCAAATATAGATTTCCCGAAAAAAGGGCGTGAAAGTTGCGCCATTGTGTGCTATACTCCTAATGTTACAGGAAAGGACGGAAAAGAGCCATGCATTATGTCGTGATGGATCTGGAATGGAATCAGGCGATGAGTTCCAAATCCTCCGTATTCAACAAGCTGCCCATTCACCTGCGCGGCGAGATCATCGAGATCGGCGCGGTGAAGCTCAACGAGGACATGACCCCCGGCGAAGAATTTCAGATTGATGTCAAGCCCATGTACTTCAAGCGCATGCACTACAAGGTCAAGAAGCTCACCGGCTTCGACCGCGAGCGTCTGGCCGCCGGCGTGAGTTTTCCGGAGGCGCTGGCGCAGTTTCGCGCCTGGTGCGGTGACGATGTGACGTTCCTCACCTGGGGCTGCGACGATCAGGGCATCCTCGAGCAGAACATCATCATCCACGATCTGGACTGGGACTGGATCGCCGGCTGGATCAACCTCCAGCTCATCTACAACCTCCAGACCGACGGCGACCGCAACCAGAAATCGCTCGCCACGGCGATGGAGCACTTCGCCATCGAGCAGACGCGCATCGCGCACGACGCGCTCGGCGACGCATACAACACCGCACTCGTGTGCACGCACCTGAACATGGAGAAGGGGCTGGCGGATTACCACGACGCCGCGCAGAAGCTCACGACCCGGCTGCCGAAGGAGCACCACGGCGAGAATAACGGCCCCGACCCGATCGAGCACGTGGCGTCGGAGTCCTACGCCACGAAGTCGGAGCTTTTCGGCGACGCCGCGTTCGTCACCCCCTGCTGCCCGCTGTGCAGCGGCGAGGTGCGCTACAGCAAGTGGGTCAATCAGGGCGACCAGCGCTATATGACGCTCGGTGAGTGTCCGACGGATGGCAAGCTGCTCGTGCGGCTGAAGTTCCGCAAGGCGGACGACTGCACCTGGAGCGCCACACGCCTGACCTATCAGGCGACGGACAGCATGGAGAGCTTCTACAAGGCCAAGGCGGCGCAGCCGCGCAAGCGCGGCCGCGGCAAATCCCGCCGCCGGCCGGCCAAGACCGCGCTGTCAGCCCCACAATGAACCGAAAACGCAGACCCGCGGCCCCGGTACTCAGTACCGGGGCCGCGGGTTTTGTATGTCCTTACGCGTGCTGGGTCTGCGCTTCGAAATAGGCGCGGGTCGTGTCCGCGTCGTAGAGGATACGGGCCTTGAGCTCGTCGACAGAGGCAAACTTCTGCTCCGGGCGCAGGAACTTGTAAAACTCCAGCCGCACCTGACGGTTGTAGAGGTTGCCGTGGTAGTCGAGGATGAAGCTCTCGACGCTCACGCGCTGGCCGCCGCTGACCGTTGGCCGCACGCCGACATTCGTGACGGCGTAATGCTCGCTGCCGTCGTCGAGATACACCTTTGCGGCGTACACGCCGTGGCGCGGCACGAGCACCCCATCCGGAAACTGCATGTTGATCGTGGGCGTGCCCATCTTCGTGCCGAGGCGGTAGCCATAGTGCACCGTGTCCGACAGGGTGTGCGGATGGCCGAGGAAGGCGTTGGCGCGCTCGACCTCGCCGTTTTCGAGCAGCTCGCGGATGTAAGTAGAGCTGACGACGCGGCCGTCGAGCGTGACGGCGGGAATAACGTCGCAGCCAAGGCCGCGCTCGGCGCAGTAGGCGGCGAGCTTTTCCGCCGTGCCCTCGCCCCGCCAGCCAAAGCTGAAGTCGTGCCCGACGACGAACGCTGCCGCGTCCATCTCGTCGACAAGCGTCTGGATGAACGTCTGCCACGGCATCTGCATGACCGTGCGGTCAAAGTGGATAAAGACCACGCTCTCGATGCCGAACAGGCGGCGGATGAGCTCCTCGCGGCCGTGGGCGCTGTTGATGAGCGGGACCTCCGTGCCGAACACGAGCGTGTCCGGATGCACGTCAAAGCTCATGACCGTGGGAATGGCCCCCATCTCCCCGGCACGTGCGACCGTGCGGCGCATGAGCGCGGCATGGCCGATATGGATCCCGTCAAAAAAGCCCAGGGCTATGACACGTTTCTGGTTTTCCATACGTCAAGAAACCTCGAAAAAACTTTTGATCGTGACGGCCGTGCCGTCCGTGGCCTGCGCCAGCAGGAGAAACTCCCCCGACGCAGCATAGATGCGGTAAATCCCGTCCGGTAAGCTGAGCGCGAACGGATTGCCGCAGCGGGCAAGGCGCTCCGCCTTCGCGTCTACGGTGACCTGCGGCGCGTCCGGCCAGAGGCTGTCCACCGGCAGGAGCAGGCGCTGCGCCGCCTCGCGCGGCAGCGCACGCAGTTCGTCCATGGTGTGCGCATCCTCCACGCGATACCCGCCGACCGCCGTCCGGCGCAAGGCGCTCATCACGCCGCCGCAGCCGAGGGCCGCGCCGATGTCGTGGCAGAGGGTGCGGATGTAGGTGCCCTTCGAGCAGCGGACGCGCAGAACATAGTCCCCGTCCGCCTCACCGAGCACGGTCAGCTCCCCGATCGTGATCGGCCGCGCTTCACGCGCGACCTCGCCACCGCGGCGGGCGATCTCATAGAGCTTTTTCCCGTCGACCTTGAGGGCCGAATACATCGGCGGCACCTGCAGGATGTCCCCGCGAAACTGCGGCAGCATCGCCTCCAGCTCCGCGCGGGTGACGCGCCGGTCGCAGCGGCTGAGCACCGTGCCGGTCGTGTCCTGCGTGTCGGTCGTGAGGCCGAGGCGCAGGCGCGCCTCATAGCACTTGCTATGATTTTCGGAAAACGACACCGCGCGCGTCGCGCGGCCGGCGAACACGACCAGCAGGCCGGTCGCCATCGGGTCGAGCGTGCCGGAATGGCCCATGCGCCGCTCGCCGAGCACGCCGCGGAGCTTGGCCACGACGTCGTGGCTCGTCCAGTCCGCGGGTTTATCGACCAGCAGGATCCCGTTCATGCGGGCCACACCTGATCGATGGCTGCAAGGATCTTTTCCACGGCCGTCTCCGTATCGCACGCCAGCGTGCAGCCGGAGGCCATCTTGTGGCCGCCGCCGCCGTAGACCGCGCAGATGGCGCACGAATCCACCTCGGGGTTCGAGCGCACGGAGATCTTGCTGCGGCCGTCGAGCAGCTCGCGGATCGTGACGCTCACGACCACGCCCTCCGCCCGGCCGGGCAGACCGGCAATATCGTCGCAGTCATCCTCCGTCGCGTGTACGCCGTCGATCAGCGCGCGCGTGACGACCGCGATGGCGACCTGACCGCCGCGGAAAAAGCGCATGCCGGAATAGATCTGCCCCACGAGCGCCATGCGCGCGCGGGAGATCTTGCGGAAAAAGTCCATGCTGATCTTGCGGTTATCGGCGCCGAGCTCCAGCAGCCGCGCCGCCGTGCGCAGGGTGGCGGCGTTCGTGTTCGCGTACTGGAAGCAGCCGGTGTCCGTCGTGACGGCGATGTACAGAAGGTTTGCCTCCTGCTCCGTGACGCTGCCGGTCAGCAGCTCGATCACATCGAGCACCGCCTCGCCGCAGGCGGACTTCTCCGCGTGCAGGAGCGTAGCCCCGGCGTACAGCGCGTTCGACGGATGGTGGTCGATGCACAGATCGACCGCGCCGGAAAAGCCCTGCGGAAACAGGTCCGGCGTCGCGATATCGACCGCGACCACGCACGCGGGCGCAAAATCCGCAGGCGCAAAAAACTGCGCCACATACGGCAGATAGCGCGCCGTCGTCTCCGGATTGGGGAACAGGTACGCCGTCTTGCCCATGCGGCGCAGCGCGCTGCAAAGCGCCGCACCGCTCCCGAGCGTGTCACCGTCCGGGCGCAGGTGCGACAGGATCAGAATCGCGTCGCGGTCGCGCAGCGCCGCGGCAAACTCCCGATCATTCATACTTTAAGCCTCTCTTCCGGCGTCCTTGTCGTGCAGCTGCTCGATCAGGGCGCTGATGTGCGCGCCCTCCTCGATCGAGTGGTCGATCTCGAACACCAGTTCCGGGGTGTAGCGCAGGTCCAGCACGGTGCCCAGCTCATGGCGCAGCCAGCCGGAGGCCGAACGCAGCCCCTTTTTGAATTCCTTCTCGTTTTCCATGCCGAGCACGGAAAGCCAGACTTTTGAATAGCGCAGGTCGCCCGTCGTCTCGACGCGGGTGACGCTGATCATCCCCTGCTGCACCCGGGGGTCTTTGACCTGGGTGAGCAGGTTTGCCAGCACGCGCTGGATATCATCATTCGTTCTTGCCAGTTTATTGGAAGCCATAGGAAACTCCTTTTACTGCTTGATCTCCTCCATGACGAACACTTCGATCACGTCGCCGACCTTGACGTCGTTGTACTTGTCGACCTGCAGGCCGCACTCGTAGCCGGCGGCAACTTCCTTAACGTCGTCCTTGAAGCGGCGCAGGGACGCGAGATCGCCCTCGAACACGACGATGTTGTCGCGCACGACGCGGACCTTGCTGTTGCGCACGATCTTGCCGTCGGTGACGTAGCCGCCGCAGACGGTGCCGACCTTGGAGACCTTGAAGGTCTGGCGGATCTCGACGTGGCCGATGATCTGCTCCTGGTACTTCGGGGCGAGCATACCCTTCATGGCCGCCTCGATCTCGTTGATGCAGTCATAGATGACGCGGTACATGCGGATCTCCACATTGCTGCGGGCGGCGTTGTCGCGCGCGGCCGCGTCCGGACGGACGTTGAAGCCGACGATGATCGCGTTCGACGTGGCGGCGAGCATAACGTCGGACTCGTTGATGGCGCCGACGCCGGAGTGGATGACCTGCACACGCACTTCCTCGTTCGAGAGCTTCTCGAGCGAGGACTTGACGGCCTCGGCGCTGCCCTGCACGTCGGCCTTGACGATGATGTTGAAGTCCTTCATCTCGCCCTGCTGGATGCGGGAGAACAGATCGTCGAGCGAAACCTTCTTGCTGCCGGCGTTGGCGGCGTCCTTCTTCTGCTGCTTGCGCTGCTCCACGAGCTCGCGCGCCATGCGCTCGTCGGCGACGGCGTTGAACGTATCGCCCGCGCTCGGCACCTCAGACATGCCGGCGATCTCGACCGGGATGGACGGGCCGGCCTTCGTCACGCGCTGACCCTTATCGTTGGTCATCGTGCGCACACGGCCGACGGCCGTACCGGCGATGATGATGTCGCCCTGATTGAGCGTGCCGTTCTGCACGAGCACGGTCATGATCGGGCCGCGGCCCTTATCCATGCGGGCCTCGATGACCGTGCCGCGGGCGGCGCGGTTGGGATTGGCCTTGAGCTCCAGAATTTCAGCGAGCAGGACGAGGTTTTCGAGCAGTTTGTCCACGCCCTCGCCGGTCTTGGCCGAGATCGGGCAGACGATCGTCTCGCCGCCCCACTCTTCGGGCACGAGGCCGTACTCCGTGAGCTGCTGCTTGATGCGGTCAGGATTCGCGCCGTGGACGTCCATCTTGTTGATGGCCACGACCAGCGGGACGCCGGCGGCCTTGGCGTGGTTGATGGACTCGACCGTCTGCGGCATGATGCCGTCATCGGCCGCGACGACGAGGATGGCGATGTCCGTGACCATGGCGCCGCGGGCGCGCATGGACGTGAACGCCTCATGGCCCGGGGTGTCGAGGAAGGTGACGGGCTTGCCGTTGACCATGACGCGGTAAGCGCCGATGTGCTGCGTGATGCCGCCGGCCTCGCCGGCCGCGACGTTCGTGCGGCGGATGCGGTCGAGCAGGCTGGTCTTGCCGTGGTCGACGTGGCCCATGACCACCACGACCGGGGCGCGCGGGACGAGTTCGTCCTCGCTGTCCTCGCGGTCGTCGATCAGGCGCTCTTCGACCGTTACGATGACCTCGTGCTCGACCTTGCAGCCGAGCTCCATGGCCACGAGCGCGGCGGTGTCGTAATCAATGGTATCGGACAGCGACGCCATGACGCCCATCTTCACGAGACGGCGCACGACCTCGGCGCCGGTTTTTTTCATGCGGGACGCGAGCTCGCCGACGGAGATCGTATCCGGGATCTGCACCTTGAGCTGCTGCTTTTTCGCGATCTCGAGCTGCAGCTTCTGCATCTTGTCGCGCTCCTCCTGACGGCGCTTGGCGCCGGCGGCGGGGTTCTGCGGACGCTGACGGTTGCGGTTCTGGATCTTCTGCTTGCCGCCGCGCTTGTTCTGCGCGCGCTCGGGCACGAGATCGTCCAGCCGCTGGTCGTACTTGGACAGGTTCGTCGTCGCGCCGCGGGTATCAACGACGCGGCGCTCGGCCACCTGACGCGGCTGGTGCGGCTTGTCGTCCTTTTTGGGCTTCGGCTGCTGCGGCTGGGATGCCTGCTGCGTCTGCTTTGCGGGCGCGGCCTCGGCTTTCGGCGCTTCGGCCTGCGCGGCCGGGGCCGCCTGCGGCTTGGCCTTCGGCTGGTCCGGCACTTTGTAGAGCTCCTCCAGGCTGGCCGCCTGATGGTGCTGCGTGAGATACTCAAAGATGTCGTTGAGCTCGTCGTCCTCCAGCACCTGCATATGATTTTTCGGAGTGGTGGCATAATCCGTCAGGATCTGCGTGATCTCCTTCGAGGTCATGCCGAAATCCTTCGCCACCTCATGCACTCTGTATTTAATCAATCCGCTCATACTTGTTTCCTCCTCTTGCCGTTGCGCCCGCCGCGTATCTGCGCCGTGCCCGTGTCTGTTCTCGTCTGTGCGGCAAGTTCTGCCGCCGTGTTGCTGTATTGCTCCGGATCCGCCTGCGCCAGCGCACGGAAAATCGGGATTCGGATGTCGTTCTCGCCGCGCCTTGTGATGATCAACGGTTCACCGGCCTGTCCGGCGGCGGTTCCCTTCCGGATCTGTGCGACGCCTTCTATTCCGGAAAGCGCCTTTACCGCCTGCGCATACTCACCGGCAACCACCAATTCATACGTCCGGGTATTGTCAATCGTCCGCTCAAGCTCCTCCGGCGTACCCGCCGCCGCAAGATTTCCATGGCACAAAATCAGGATATGATCGCACAGCTCGCTGACTTCTGACAGAATATGAGAGCTCAGCAGAACCGTATGCCCGCCCGACAGGGAGCGGATCAAATCCCGGATTTCGATAATCTGCTGCGGATCCAGCCCCACCGTAGGCTCGTCCAAAATAATGACCTCCGGCATACCGAGGATCGCATTGGCGACGCCGACCCTCTGCCGGTAGCCCTTGGACAGGCTGCCGATCAGCCGGTTTTGCATCGCGCCCAGACAGGTCTTTTCAATGGCATCGTCCACCAGTCCCGGTCTTCCTCTTTTCGGAAACCGTTTGAGCGCGGCCGTGAAATTCAGATACTCCCTGACGGTCATCTCCGGATACAGCGCCGGGATTTCCGGCAGGTAGCCGATGTGGCGCTTCGCTTTTTCCGGCTCCTGCATCATATCAATTCCGCAGATCAGCGCCGTGCCGTCGCTTGGCGCCAGATATCCGGTAATCATATTCATGGTTGTGGATTTGCCCGCGCCGTTCGGTCCAAGGAAACCACAAACCGCGCCCTGTTTGATCTTGAAATTCAAATGGTTTACAACCGTATGCTCTCCGAAGCGGCGAGTCAAATTCTGTACTTCGA
>QWCY01000721.1_pt1 | contig 52424 bp, 45 predicted proteins | sample 1972631 | NCBI WGS metagenome assembly QWCY01 (sample SAMN09866696, study PRJNA288562) | Human gut metagenome isolate pre1_stool, whole genome shotgun sequencing... | isolation source: gut | host: Homo sapiens | place: USA: California
GTTCTGCCTTGAGCGGTTCGGACAAGGAGGTTTGCTGTTTTAGGGAATTGTCAAACTGCAGGAGCCCCCCGGCTTAGCCGGGGGATCACGTCAAGGATTTGACCTTATCGAATCCCTTATTGCAGAACGTGCGGAAATTTTCGGCTGTTTGAGTTGACGAGCATCCCACTGCCTTCCCGTTACCCAATGACAACAAAAATAATAACCACCCGCATAGCGGGTAGTTTATTGTTTCGACCGCCTCGCGCCCTCAACAGGCTGAAGCCCATAAAAAGAGAAGAGCCTCTTTTTTGAAGAGGCTCTTCCCAACAATACAGGAAAGCTGAAGTCAGGGATTCGATAAGGTCAAAAGTCTTTGAAGGTGGGGGTCCGGGGGAGGAAACTTTCTCCAGAAAGTTTCCTCCCCCGGTCTTCCTGCCTACTTCCCGCCAAGCTGGCGCTTCCACCAATGAAGGCCGAGACACAACACGGCGGCGGTCTCCCAGCGTAAAACGCGCTCGCCAAGCGTCGCGGGCAGGAACCCCGCACGGGTGAGCTTCTCCACTTCCTGCGCCGTAAAGCCGCCTTCGGGACCGACCACGCAAAGAGTCCTGCCGGGCTGCCCCAGCGTATCCGGAGTCAGCGACATGACCGACTTGTGCCCGCTCTCGACAAGCACGTGCCGATGCTCACAGCCAAGCTCCTCGGCCAACGCGATGAGTTCGTCCACGCCGCCGGGCATGGTCCGCAACTCGGGCAGCCACGGATTGCGGCACTGCTTGGCTCCGGCGGCAAGCTGGCCTTGCCATGACTCCTTGATGTCCGAGGGCACGGGGAACTGGCTCCGTTCAGCCTGCCACAACCAGATCCCGCTGGCTTCAAACTCCACGGCCTTTTCCAGAATCCAGCCCCGGCGCGCGGCTTTTGTCCAGCCCGCCGCAAGGATGACCTTCGATTCCGGTTCGGGATACGTCCACTCGTCGAGAAGCCGCAGGGCCACGGCCTTGGCGTTCTTCTTGTAGGGCAAAACCCGGAAACGCCCCTCGCGCCCCCTGCCGTCCAAAACGCGTACATCCTCACCCTCGCGGATGCGCAGCACGCGGGTCAGATGATGGCTCTCCGAGGCATCCAGCTCATAGGGCTCATGCCACAGATCGGGCTCCAGAAAAAACGTGCGCGCATCGGACCAGTCCGGCGGTTCGGGGATTTCGTTCTCTGCCATTATGTTTTCCTTCAAAAAAAAGTCCGCGATACGCATACCGGGAACCGATATGGCGGCACGGGGAAACTCGCATCGGCGAAGGCGATTGTCAAATGCCCCTTCAAAAGAGACGCTCCTTTGGGGGAAGCGCCCCTACTCTCCGAATATCCTGTTACCCTTCGGTAACAGGCTTTTGGCGGGACTTGCGGACCGACTCGAATTCGTCCCTGAGGCTGACAAGCCGCCGATAGTTCTTGCGTATCTCCACGCCGCCCTTGCTCAGCTTGTCGTCCGGGCAATTGATGTAGCGCCGGAGCAGGTAGCGGTCGTCCAATATCATTTCCATATAATGGAGCACGCTCAGCATCAGCGGTTCAAAATAGTTGCCGAGTTCGAATTTGAGATCCCGCAACAGCTCAATCGCTTCGAGCAGCATACGGCCATAGGTCAGCCGTTCCCCCTTGTAGTTCCGGGCAACGATATCCTCAAGATAGCGCACTGTGCGCGCCTGACGGATATAGGCGTATTTGCTCATCACTTCCTGCTTGAGATCGTGCAGGAGCGCGAACGCCTCTTGGTTTTCGGGATTTTTGAGGTAGGCGTCCAGTACCTTGGTGGTATTGTTGTAAAACTCTTCGCTGTACCCGATGATGCGGCGCTGATTCTTGGACAACCACGCGAACAGGAACTTGAGGCGCTTTTCGTCCGTATCCGTATTCTCCACCAGTTCATTGCGCTTGTAGACCGCACGGCCCACATACTCGCCGCGTACAATGTCGTTGAGGCGCAGAATCATGGTGCTGGTATCCTTGACCACATTCACATCCGGCATCACACGTCCCGTAAGCGGGTGGATCAGCTCCTGCCGCTCGACGGAAAGGGCACGGTCCTGCCGCACGTTGTCCGCATTGTAACGGTGCTGCTTGTAGGAAATGCGGATGATCACCACGCGTTTTTCGGCGTCCACGAAAAAACCGCCCTCCTCGCACGCCCGGATCAAATCCTTCTGCTCAGGGTCGAGCTTCACAAGGGCGATTTTTTCAACACGCGGGTAGGGCCGGTTCTCTCCATTGTTCCAGATGGTCGTGATCGTCCGGTCGGACTGCCCGAGCACGCGCACCAAGAACCGCTCGCCGAGCTTGTGCAGACGCCGGGAAAAAAGCGCCGCCGAGGTCCGGCGTTCCGAGGAAATGGGAAAACCATACAGTTCCATCAAAAACTGGCAGACAAACGTACGGTTGCGTTCATACATTTCGTTGTCGCCGATCTTGAACTTGCCGGTGCGCAGCCCGAACCGCTTGATCTCGCCGTCCATGTCGGACGGGAATGAAGCGAAAAGCCCCGCGAGGTGGTAGTGCCCGTAGACGTCCGTGGCGAACACGTGGGCCCTATCCATCGCCAGCAGGTACGGCATCAGCGCGGGGTAATAATCAAGCACGGCGGTATCCACGCGCCGGAATTGATCACGGAAAGGATCCTGGAGTTTTTTGGGCAGACGGCTCAGGAACATCTGGACGTTGCGGGCGATGACGTGCGTTTCCAAAGGGCAGGAGGCGCCTTCCGCCGTGTTTACCGCGCTGAGGACCGGATGGAGGATGTCATATTGGAAAATTTCGCTGAAACTTTCCAGAGGCCGGGCGAACGCCACCATGGAAAAACCGGGAAGCCCCTTGTATTCCCACAATTCCGCCTCGAAAGACGGCAGAAGATCACGCGAGTCGACCAGCGGATAGTTTTCCGTTTCGCACCACGGTTTGAGCAGGCAGAACTTGACGTGTACCGCATCAAGAAAATGTTTGAGCGCTTCAAGATCCGTAATTTCGATGATATCAGAAAAAGAGTTGGTGTTCGACCAAGAAAAATCGCCGAGGGTGAACGCTTCTTTCCATAACAAAGACATGGTTGAACTCTCTTTCCGGCTTTGTGGACCAAGCCCCTGCCCGCGGAGCAAGGTCGCCTCTGTTCATACACGCCATACACGCTCATGGGTTTTACATAGTTTACCTATCAGAAATGCAAAAAAAATTCCACCCCTGATTTCGAAAAAAGGCGGCTGCTCACCCGCGCGCACGGCCTTCTCGCCAGCGAAAAGAGTTTGTGCTTTCCGACACAAAAACAGGAAGCACCTCTCATGCCCCTTGGCATAGCGGCCTTTGATGGGGTATATAAAAAAATTCGCGGCATTGTTTTCATCCGTCAGGCCCACGCCGCACAACGCAGCCCGACCGCTGCACCCTCCGCAACACTTTCTCTCAGGTCATGAGACACGGAGCAGCCATGAGCATCATCAGCACCCAGATGAGTTCTTCCATCAAAAACGGCTCCTGGATCCGTCGCATGTTCGAAGCCGGCATCCAGCTCAAGCAGAAGTATGGCGACGACGCCGTATGCGATTTCAGCCTCGGGAACCCGGATCTCGCTCCCCCGCCCGCCGTTGGCAAGGCGCTGGCCGAATTCGTCAAGCACGTGGACGAACCGTTCAGCCTCGGCTACATGCCGAACAACGGGTTCGGCTGGGCCCGCGAAAAGCTCGCCGCCCACCTTTCCAAGGAACAGGGAGCAGAGCTCACGGCCAACGACGTCATCCTGACCTGCGGGGCCGCGGGCGCGCTCAACGTGATCTTCAGGACTGTTCTGGAACCCGGCGACGAAGTGCTCACCGTGACCCCCTATTTCGTGGAATACGGCTCCTATGTGGGCAACCACGGCGGTACGCTCAAGAAGGTCCCGACCTTGCCGGGTACCTTCGGGCTTGATCTGCCCGCCATTGAGGCGGTCATCACGCCCAAGACCCGCGCCATGATCATCAACTCGCCCCACAACCCCACCGGGACCGTCTATTCCCGCGAAGAGCTCGAAGGCCTGACCGCCATCCTCGCCAAGGCCTCCGAACGCAATGGCCGCCCGCTCTATCTCGTAGTCGACGAACCGTACCGTTTTCTGGCCTTCGACGGCGTGGAAGTGCCGAGCCTGCTGCCCATGTACCCCTACGCAGTTCTGGCAAGCTCCTTCTCCAAGAACCTGTGCCTCGCCGGTGAACGCGTCGGCTTCATCGCCCTGTCCCCGCTCTTCGCCGAACGCGCCGAACTCATGGGCGGCCTGACGCTCGCCAACCGTATCCTCGGCTTTGTGAACCCCCCGGTCGTGGGCCAGCATATCATGGCGGGCGCGCTCGGATCGCAGGTGGACGTGAACATTTATGCCCGCCGCCGCGAAATGATGGGCAACGTCCTCTCCGACGCGGGCTATGAATTCCAGATGCCCAAAGGCGCGTTTTATTTCTTCCCGAAGGCTCCCGGCGGCGACGACGTGGCCTTCGTCAACAAGCTCCTTGACGAACGCATCCTCGCCGTGCCCGGTTCCGGTTTCGGCGGCCCCGGCCACTTCCGCCTGGCGTTCTGCGTCGAGGACGAGGTCATCGCCCGCTCCGCCGAAGGCTTCAAGCGGGCCCGCGGGTAGGGAAGCCTTTTCGGGCGGCAAGGCAGCCGCCCGTTTCCCGCGGAACCCGGGAAAATGTCCACCGGGCACAGCCTCTTCATGGGTGCCCGATGGACGGATTCCGGCCTGCCGGAGGAATCATTTCCCCGGCCTGGCAATCAGCGTACCTTTCAATCCCATTCCCCCAAACGCCAGCGGGCTGGCCGCGGCTTTCCCCCGTTTTTCATCACCTTTCAAAAAAACACGCGGTCTCCCGTGTGTCCTGGGGGATATTTCAAGGGATTGGAAGCCACACCAGAACCTCCGGACGGGAACGTTTTCCCGTGGGGCGGCCTCCTTCGCTTTCCCCATCATGAACGCTCTCATAGTCTTGACACAAGCCGATCAACCGTGTAAGGAGTCCCGTTCACGAGGTTATCATGGCTGAACTACGGATTGCACTGAACAACATCGCCCCTGAAGGAAAGACGTTCGTTATGGACGATCCGGCCATCTGGTCGGTCCCCATGACGGAATGCGGTATGGATTGCCGCGTCGTCCAGCCTCTTGTGGGCACGGTTACGCTTCTTCCCCAGGAAGACGGCTGCCTTGTACGCGGCAACCTGAAGGGAGAGGTCGTCGTTCCCTGTAACCGTTGCGCCGAAGACGCCCACCTGATCATCGACAGCAGTTTCGACAGCTTCGAACCGTTCCCACAGGCGGACGACGAGACGGAGCCGCGCAACGGCAAAGAAAAGCCGTTCGACAGCGAGGCCGACGAGCTCATCGTCAAGCTGGTGGACGGCGCGCCGGAGATCAATCTGGCCGGCCTGCTCTGGGAAGAGTTTGTGCTCGCCCTTCCGGTACGTCCTCTGTGCAAGCCTGATTGCAAGGGGTTGTGCCCCGACTGCGGGAAAAACCTTAACGAAGGTTCTTGCTCCTGCGTGCGGGACGAAGGCGATCCCCGTCTTGCGGCCCTCCGGGGTCTGAAAGTGAAAAAGAACTAGATTTTGCCGCCGAACCTTGTGTCTCCGGGCGTATTGGGCTATGCCATCCGGAGCCGCATCAACAGGCGACAGAGCCAAACCCTCGGCACCATGCCGAATCCTAAGGAGTGCCGTCATGGCCGTACAGCAAAATAAGAAGTCTCATTCCAAGAAGGGTATGCGCCGGTCCCACGATCGCGTGGCCACCCCCACCGTTGTGTACTGCACCTGCGGAGCCCCCACGGTTCCCCACGCTGCCTGCCCCAGCTGCGGCACCTACCGCGGTCGTCAGGTCGTCGAGCAGAAGACCGCCGATGAGCAGCAATAAGACCGTTATCGCCGTCGACGCCATGGGAGGCGATCTCGGTCCTTCCGTGGTCGTCCCCGGAGCGATTGAGGCCGCCCGCCAGACCGGAGCCAAAATTCTCCTTGTCGGGAACGAGGCTACACTTGACGGCGAACTGAACAGACTCTCCCCCTCGGGGGTGGATCTGGAAATCGTCCATGCCCCCGAAGTCGCGGGCATGGACGAAAAGCCTTCGGACATCCTGCGCCGGAAGAAGAACGCCTCCATCCAGGTCGCCTGCCGCCTTGTGCGCGACGGCGCGGCCCAAGGCGTTGTCAGCGCGGGTCACTCCGGAGCTTCCGTCGCGTGCGGCATGTTCATCATGGGCCGCATCCCCGGCGTGGAACGCCCCGCCCTCGCGTCGCTCCTCCCTACGGAAAAGGAACCCGTCGTCCTGCTGGACGTGGGTGCCACCGTCGACTGCAAGCCCTACAACATCTTTCAGTTCGGCCTGATGGGCGACGCCTTCGCCCGGGACATCCTCAATAAGGAATCCCCCCGCGTGGGCCTTCTCAGCATCGGCGAAGAGGAAGGCAAGGGCAACAGCCAGGTGAAAGAGGCGTACGAGCTGTTCAAAATGGCTCAGAACCTCAATTTCAGCGGCAATATCGAAGGGCGCGATCTCTTCACAGGCGAAATGGACGTGGCCGTCTGCGACGGTTTCGTCGGCAACGTGGCCCTGAAGCTCAGCGAAGGGTTGGGCCTGTCCCTGAGCCGCGTGCTCAAGCGCGAACTGCTCAATTCCGGCTTCCTGCCCAAGCTCGGCAGCCTGCTGGCCAAGTCCGCGTTCAGACGCTTCGCCAAAGTGGTGGACTACGCCGAATACGGCGGAGCCCCCTTGCTCGGCCTTCAGAACATCTCCATCGTCTGCCACGGCCGTTCCAATGCCAAGGCCATTTGCAACGCTACCCGCATGGCGACCCTGTTCGTCGAGAAAGAGACCAACAAGCGCCTGATGGAAACCATCTGCGCCAATGAGGAACTGACCCGTTTCGGCCGTTCCTGTTAGCCCTCCTCACAAACGCACGGACACCGCATGACAGCAATCCATATTCAAGGCTTGGGGACGTATGTTCCGACCAAGCGGATCACGAACGTCGACTTGATGTCGCTGGTGGACACCAACGACGAATGGATCGTCAGCAGGACCGGGATCAAGGCCCGGCACATGCTGGCGGACGACGAAAACGGCTCCGACGCGGGCACGGAAGCGGCGCTTAAAGCTCTTGAAGATGCCGGCATCGCGGCTGAAGACATCACGCATGTTCTGACGGCGACGTGTACGCCCGACTACCTGTGCCCGAGCACGGCCTGCATCATCAGCGGCAAAATCGGCTCGCACGGGGCGATGGCGTTCGACCTCAACGCGGCCTGCACCGGCTTCGTTTACGGCCTGGACGTGGCGAACAGCATCCTTGCCGGAAAGCCCGGGGCCAAAGTCCTGCTCGTGGGCTCGGAAGCCTTTACCCGCCGCCTGAATTGGGAAGACCGCACGACCTGCATCCTGTTCGGCGACGGCGCCGCGGCCGCCGTGCTGACGAACGGCGACGCCGGGACGCCCAAGCGGTGCCTGCCCTCGGCCCCCCGCCTCCGGGATGTCCGGTGCGGTGCGGACGGGCGGCAATATCCCCTGCTTACCGTCGGCGGCGGGACGAACCGCAACTACAAGCCCGGCGATCCGGTTCAGGACGATTTTTACCTCCAGATGCAGGGGCGTGAAGTCTTCAAGCAGGCTGTGCGCAGCCTTTCCGCCGTCTGCTCCGAACTGCTGGAGGACAACGGTCTGACGCTCGAAGACATCGACCTGTTCATTCCGCATCAGGCAAACCTCCGCATCATCGAAGCCGTGGGAGACCGCCTCAAGCTTGGAAGCGAAAAAATATTCGTCAACCTTGATGAATACGGCAACACGTCGGCGGCATCCATTCCGCTGGGTATCGGCGACGCCTGCGCGCAGGGCCGCATCCGCCCGGGGTCTCGCGTCTTGTTGAGCGCCTTCGGCGGAGGCTTCACGTGGGGAGCCGCATTGCTGGAGTTCTAGCCGCTTTTCCGGCCGGCATCCGTGTTGAATTCTGATTTCTTTTGAGCTACAAACAGCTGAATACAGCATCAAGGTGAGAGACATGAGCGAACAACTTTCCACCGCCCTCGTGACCGGCGGCTCCAGAGGTATCGGCAAGGCTATTGCGGAGACGCTGGCGAAGGCCGGATATCAGGTGTATCTCACCTATGTCAGCAAGGCTGATGAAGCTGAAGCCGTGGCCCGGAACATTGTGGCGGCGGGCGGAAAAGCCTGTGCCTTTCGCCTTGACGTCGCCGACGCCGAAGCGGTCGCGGCGTTCTTCAAAGAGGGTATCAAGGATCAGGTCGAGTTGGACGTGCTGGTCAACAACGCGGGCATCACCAAAGATGGCCTGATGCTGCGCATGAAAGACGAAGATTTTGACCGCGTCATCCAGACCAACCTGCGCGGCGCATTCGTCTGTGTCCGCGAGGCCGCCAAGATCATGACCCGCCAGCGTCACGGGCGGATCATCAATATCAGCTCCGTGGTCGGACAGATGGGCAATGCAGGGCAGATCAATTACGCTTCCGCCAAGGCGGGCCTCATCGGCCTGACCAAGTCCGCGGCCAAGGAGCTGGCCGGTCGTAACGTCACCGTCAACGCGGTCGCCCCCGGTTTCGTGGAAACCGATATGACCGCCAGCCTGCCCGATGACGTCCGCGCCGCCTATATTGATGCCATCCCCTTGAAACGTCTGGGAACGCCTCAGGACATCGCTGATGCCGTAGCTTTTCTGGCTTCGCCGGGAGCCGGATACATTACAGGACAGGTTATCGCCGTCAACGGCGGAATGTACTGTTAATCGCCGCGCCGCGTTTGCGGCGCGAACCGGCGGATTCCGTTTCGCGGAAGCGTCGACACAAGGAACGGGGCATTATGCCCCACTGCAACACAAAAAGAACAAAACCGGGAGGATTCCCCCATGTCCGTTGAAGAACAGGTCAAAAAGATCATCATGGAACAGCTTGGCGTGACCGCCGAAGAAGTGAAGCCCGAAGCCTCTTTCGTTGAAGACCTCGGTGCCGACTCCCTCGACCTCACCGAACTCATCATGGCCATGGAAGAAGCCTTTGACGTGGAAATCGCCGACGACGACGCCCAGAAGATCCTGAAGGTCAAGGACGCCATCTCCTACGTGCAGAACCACACGAACTAAGCCTCGTTTTGTTCGAAGCACGGGAAACGAGAGCGGAGACGGCGGCCCGCGCGGGCGTTGTTCCTTCCGTTCCTGTTGCGCCAGAGTATTCTACCGGGCGTCTTGTGATTCAAATCATAAGGCGCTCGACCACTTTTTGCTTCATGAGGGAATTATGAGCCGCAAACGCGTTGTTGTAACCGGTCTCTCTGCGCTGACGCCGCTCGGCGGCAACGTCACCGAAACCTGGGATAATCTTCTTGCGGGGAAGTCGGGCATCGGGCCCATCACCCTCTTTGACGCCTCCGGCTTTGATTCCCGCATTGCCGGCGAAGTCAAAGGGTTCGATCCTGAAGCCTACGGCGTTCCCGCCAAACAGGCCCGCCGTATGGACCGCTTCGTCCAGTTCGCCGTCGCCGCGGGCAACATGCTGGTGGAGCATTCCGGCCTCGTCATCAATGACGACAACGCCGGTCGGGTCAGCGTCATCCTCGGCGTGGGGCTCGGCGGCCTGCACACCATCGAAGTGTTCCACTCCCGCCTCGTCGAGGCCGGGCCGGGCAAGGTTTCCCCCTTCATGATCCCCATGCTGATCTCCAACATGGCCCCGGGCCAGCTTGCCATCGCCACGGGTGCCAAGGGCGCGAACATGGTGCTCACCAGCGCCTGCGCTTCGGGCACGCACGCCATCGGCGCGGCCTATACCGAGATCGTCATGGGCCGTTGCGACGCCTGCATCTCCGGCGGCGTGGAAGCGACCGTCACGCCCATGGGCATTTCCGGCTTTACCGCGCTGAAGGCGCTCTCCACGGCGCACAACGACGATCCCGAAAAGGCTTCCCGCCCCTTTGACAAGGACCGCGACGGCTTTGTCATGGGTGAAGGCGCGGGCCTGCTCATGCTGGAAAGCCTCGAGCACGCTCAGGCGCGCGGCGCGACCATCTACGCCGAAATCATAGGCGCGGGCTCGTCCGACGACGCCTTCCACATGACAGCTCCCCGCGACGACGGGGAAGGCATGATCGCCGCCATGCAGCGCGCCATCGCCGACGCGGGCGTCAGCCCCGACGTGGTGGACCACATCAACGCGCACGCCACCTCGACCCATCTCGGCGACATCTGCGAGACCGGCGCCGTCAAGCAGGTCTTCGGCGAACGCGCCTACCAGATTGCCATCTCCGCGACCAAGTCCCAGACCGGCCACCTGCTTGGGGCCGCCGGCGGCGTGGAGGCCGTGTTCTCCGTGCTTGCCCTGCATACCGGCTATGTTCCCGGCACGATCAACTATGAGACGCCCGATCCGGAATGCGACCTCAACTGCATGACCGACGGTGCCAAGAAGCTTGATCCGCAGTACGCGCTCTCGAACTCCTTCGGTTTCGGCGGTACGAACGGCAGCATCCTGTTCAAGAAATTCACGGCGTAACTCCCTTTCAGGGGAACCACGCGGTTGCATCTCTAAACTCTCATCGGAGCGTCCAATGGACCACATTCTTCTTGAAGATCCCGAACTGGCACGCGCTTTCCTGCTGGAAAGCGATCGGCAGATGAGCAAGCTGGAGCTCATCGCCTCCGAAAACTTCGTCTCTTCCGCCGTTCGGGAAGCGCAGGGAAGCGTTTTCACGCATAAGTACGCCGAAGGTTATCCGGGCAAGCGGTACTACGGCGGCTGCGAATTCGTCGACATCGCCGAAAACCTTGCCATCGAGCGCGCCAAGCAGCTGTTCGGCTGCGACTACGTCAACGTGCAGCCCCACTCCGGCAGCCAGGCGAACATGGCTTCCTACTTCGCGCTGGCCAAACCAGGCGATACCATTCTGGGCATGAACCTGTCCCACGGCGGCCACCTGACGCACGGCAGCCCGGTGAACTTCTCCGGCCGCCTGTTCAACGTGGTTTCCTACGGCGTGGACAAGGACACCTGCCTCATCAACTATGAAGAAGTGCGCCGCCTCGCCCATGAGCACCGTCCCACGGTCATCGTGGCGGGCGCCAGCGCCTATCCCCGTACCATCGACTTCGCCAAGTTCCGCGCCATCGCCGACGAGGTGGATGCCAAGCTGTTCGTGGACATGGCCCATATCGCCGGCCTCGTTGCCGCCGGGCTCCATCCCACCCCCATCGGGCACGCCCACGTCACCACGACCACGACCCACAAGACCCTGCGCGGTCCTCGCGGCGGCATGATCCTGTCCGACGAATCCTTCGGCAAGACGCTCAACAGCCAGATCTTCCCCGGCATTCAGGGCGGCCCGCTCATGCACATCGTCGCTGCCAAGGCCGTGGCCTTCGGCGAAGCCCTGCGTCCCCGCTTCAAGGACTATCAGGCGCAGGTGCTCAGGAACACCGTGACGTTGGGCGAAGAGCTCAAGAACGCCAAGTTCAACCTCGTCTCCGGCGGCACGGACAACCATCTGCTGCTCGTCGACCTGACCAGCAAGGACATCACCGGCAAGGACGCCGAGCACGCCCTCGACGCCGCCGGCATCACCGTGAACAAGAACACCGTGCCTTTCGAGACCCGTTCCCCGTTCGTGACCTCCGGCATCCGCATCGGAACGCCCGCGCTCACGACCCGCGGTTTCCGCGAGCAGGACATGGTTAAGGTGGCGGGCTGGATCGACGCCGCCATCGCCAACGCCGGCAACGAAACCCGTCTCGCCGAGATCAGCAAGGAAGTGGCCGTGTTCGCGCGCCAGTTCCCGCTGTTCGCCTGGTAGACTTGCAGGGCTCTGCCCCGCACCCGCCGGGCTGCCGTCCGGACCTGCCCGGGGGGAATCATTCCCCCCGGCCCCCTCGGTAACGGATACGCGCCGTTTCCGAAGGGAGTATAAGCTGTTACTTGCTTCTTAAAAGCTCTCCAAACGGCGTTGCCGTTTGAAGAGCAGATAGGCGCCCCCCTCTTGTGGCGTCTCCGTTTTCGCCGGGGTCCGGGGCGCGGCTCGCGCCCCGGGCGGGGTCAAGGGGCCGCGGCCCCTTGCCGCCGGAGGCTCTCCCCATCCCCCGCTCTTTCATTTTACAGAAGGATACCGCTATGTCCCGCGTCGCTTGGCCCGACTACTTCATGAACATCGCCCACCTCGTGGCGGAGCGCTCGACCTGCCTGCGCCGCAGGGTCGGGGCCGTAGCCGTCAAGGACAAACGCATCCTCGCCACCGGCTATAACGGCGCACCGTCCAAGGTAGCGCATTGCCTCGATATCGGTTGCCTGCGCGAACAGCTCGGCGTGCCTTCCGGCCAGCGGCATGAAATCTGCCGGGGCCTCCACGCGGAACAGAACGTCATCATCCAGGCGGCGGTGCACGGCATTTCCCTCGCCGGGGCCGAAGTCTACTGCACGCATCAGCCTTGCCTCATCTGCTCGAAAATGCTCATCAACTGCGGCATCACCAAAATCTGGTACGCATCGGGCTACCCGGACGAACTGGCCATGCAGATGCTGAACGAAGCGGACATCACGCTCGAACTCCTCCCCCTGCGCCCCACGCCGGATGGCTGCGGGCATACGGGCCCCTCGGGAGAAGGCGCATGAGCCACCCGTACGAATCGTTCATGCGGGAAGCCGCCGAACTCGCGGAGCGCGGCCGCTGGTCCGCCGCTCCCAATCCGACGGTGGGCGCCGTACTTGTCCGTGACGGTGTTGTCGTTGCCAGAGGCTGGCATACCGCTTACGGCAAGAGCCATGCGGAAGTGGAGTGCCTCAAGGACGCCGAAGCCAAAGGCGTCGATCCCTCGGCCTGCACCCTGGTCGTCACGCTGGAGCCCTGCAACCATCAAGGGCAAACCCCGCCCTGCACGGAAGCGGTGATCGCGGCGGGCATCCGCCACGTGGTCATCGGCCTGCGCGATCCCAACCCCAAGGCGGCGGGCGGCATGGAACGCCTTGCCGAAGCGGGCGTTGAAGTGGAAGCGGGCGTATGCGAGGAGCTGTGCCGGGATCTGGTCGCCGATTTTCTGATCTGGCAGACCACGAAACGCCCCTACGTCATGCTGAAACTCGCCATGACGCTGGACGGCCGCATCGCCACCCGCACCGGGCATTCCCGCTGGATCACCGGAGAAACGGCCCGCCATCAGGTGCATGAACTCCGCGCCAACGTGGGACGGGCCGGAGGCGCGATCCTCGTCGGCGGCAACACGCTCCATACCGATAATCCCTTGCTGACCGCAAGGCTTGATGATCCGGTCGAACGCCAGCCGCTGGCCGTGTCCATTTCCTCGCGCGTGCCCGCGCCCGATTCCCTGCTACTGTTCAAGGAACGCCCCACGGAGACGATTTTCTTCACCACGGCGTCCGGAGCCGCCACGCCCCGCGCAGCCCAGCTCCGCGAGCGCGGCGTCCGCATCCGAGGCCTTGACCGCTGGAAAAGCGGCGAGGATCTTGTACAGATCCTTGAATACCTGCGTCAGGAAGCGGGCTGTCCCTACGTGCTGTGCGAAGGCGGAGGGCGCCTTGGCCTCTCGTTGCTGGAAGCCGGGCTCGTCGACGAATTTCATCTCCACATCGCGCCGAAAGTGCTTGGGGACAACGACGCGCGCCCGCTGTTCGACGGACGCACGCCCCTTGAACTGGACGAGGCGCTCTCACTGCGGCTGGTCCGCATGGAGCCCTGTGGAGAGGACGGACACCTCATATTCAGGCCGGTGCGCGCATGTTCACAGGCATAATCAACGGTCAGGGGAAACTGCTGGCGGTGGAATCCCGTGGGCACGAGACGCGGTTTCGGATTCAGGCGCTTTACGACCTCGCGGACATTATTTTGGGCGAATCCATTGCCGTCAACGGAACGTGTCTTACAGTAGAAACGTCTGGTCCGAGCCTTTTTTCCGCCTATGCGTCCGCTGAAACCATGCAGCGCACGGCTCTCGGCCTGCTGAAACCCGGTGCCAAGGTCAACCTTGAACGGGCGCTTGCCGTGGGCGATCGCCTCGGCGGGCATATCGTCAGCGGGCATGTGGACTGTGTGGCTGAAATCCTGTCCGTGCGGCGGGAAGGCGAGTCGCGGCGCATCCGCATCGGTTTTCCCGCTTCTTTCGGAGCGGAAGTCATCGGGAAGGGCTCAGTGGCACTTGACGGCATCAGCCTGACAGTGAATGATTGCGGACCGGACTTTCTGGAAGTCAACGTCATCCCCGAAACATGGCGGGCAACGACGGTGGCCGAATGGGCTCCGGGCACGCGCATCAATATGGAAACCGACGTCATCGGCAAGTATGTCCGCCACATGGTGGCTCCCCACCTCGGCCTCGCCTCCGAGGAGGCGAAAGCAGGGAAACTGTCGGTTGAATTCCTGCGCGAAAACGGCTTTTTTTGAGGATCAACGAAGCTGAGGACTCTCTATTATGGCTATTTGCAGTGTTGAAGAAGCGGTGGAGGATATCCGGCAGGGCCGGATGATCATTCTTGTCGACGACGAAGATCGGGAAAACGAGGGTGACATCACCATCGCCGCCGAGCATGTGACGCCCGAGGCCATCAATTTCATGGCGAAATACGCCCGCGGCCTCATCTGCCTTCCGCTCGGCCCCAGCCTCGTGGACAAGCTGGATCTCCCGCTCATGACGCAGCGTAACGGCTCCAAATTCGGCACCAACTTCACGGTGTCCATCGAAGCCCGCAACGGCGTGACCACCGGCATTTCGGCGGCCGACCGCGCCCGCACCATCCTCGCCGCCGTGGCCGACGACGTCCGCCCCGAGGATCTGGTGACGCCCGGCCATGTGTTCCCGCTCCGTGCCCAGCCCGGCGGCGTGCTCACCCGCGCCGGACAGACGGAAGGCAGCGTGGACCTCGCCGTGCTCGCCGGATTGAAACCCGCCGCCGTCATCTGCGAAATCATGAAAGACGACGGGACGATGGCCCGTATGCCCGATCTGGAGAAATTCGCCGAAGAGCACAACCTCAAGATCGCCGCTGTGCGCGACCTCATCCGTTACCATCTGCGGCACGGTCAGCTCGGCGTGCGCCGCGTGGCCGAAACCAAGCTCCCCTCCCGCTACGGCAACTTCACGATGATCGCCTATGAAAACGATATCAGCGCCGATACCCATGTCGCCATCGTCAAGGGCGACGTGTCCGAAAAGGGCGGCCCCGATCCCGTGCTCGTGCGCGTGCACAGCGAATGCCTGACCGGCGACGCGTTCGGTTCCCTGCGCTGCGACTGCGGCAACCAGCTTGCCGCCGCGCTGACCCGCATCGAAAAGGAAGGCCGGGGCGCGGTCATCTACATGCGTCAGGAAGGCCGGGGCATTGGCCTCGCCAACAAGCTGAAGGCCTATGCCCTTCAGGATCAGGGCTACGACACCGTTGAAGCCAACGAAAAGCTCGGCTTCAAGGCGGACCTCCGCGATTACGGCGTCGGCGCGCAGATACTCCTTGATCTGGGCATCCGCAAGCTCCGCATCATGACCAACAACCCGCGCAAGATCGTCGGTCTGGAAGGCTACGGGATCGAAATCGTCGGTCGTGAGCCCATTGAGGTGGGTTGCTGCGCCACCAACGAAGAATATATGCGCACCAAGCAGGAAAAGATGGGGCACATGCTCCACGTTTCCGGCGACCGTAAGTAACGAACGGCGCGCCGCATCCCGAGATGCGGCGCCTTACCCCATACAGACGAGGCTCCCATGAACCAGATCAAGACCATCGACGGGCATCTCAACGCGGCGGATCTCAAATTCGCCATCCTTGCGACACGTTTCAACGATTTCATTGTGGACCGGCTCGTCGGCGGCGCGGTGGACTATCTGATCCGCCATGGCGGATCAGAGGAAAACCTGACCATCGTCCGCGTTCCCGGCGCCTTCGAAATGCCCCTCGCCTGCAAGAAGCTGGCGGCCTCCGGCAAATACGACGGCATCGTCGCCGTCGGCGCCGTCATCCGGGGCGGGACGCCTCATTTTGATTTCGTGGCGGCCGAAGCCACCAAGGGCCTTGCCCATGTGTCTCTCGAAAGCGGCGTGCCGGTGGGCTTCGGCCTGTTGACCACGGACAACATCGAGCAGGCCATCGAACGCGCGGGCACCAAGGCCGGAAACAAGGGCGTTGAAGCCGCCTCCGCCGTCCTTGAGACCGTCCGCGTATTGCAGCAGATTTAGGACGGTACGCGGGAGGCGCTCATAAAAAGGCCTCCCGCGCTTTCCCTCCGCGATCATTTTGCTTGGCGGGGAGGCCGTGCGGCGAGTGTTTCGCTGTATGGGGCCCTCTTCCGAAAAAACACCGGCGGCAAGCCCCCGGTAGGCTGTGGGAGCCATCCACAGCCGGAACGGTTCCCTCCGGATCCGGGGATATGCCCCGGCGGGTACGAAGCGGTTCCCTGCCGCAACGGACAGAGCCCGGTTCCCCAATGTTTTGTCGGCGGCGTTTTTTCTCCGCTGCCGCGCTGTCTTCCGGGAAGCTCCCGGAAGTTCGTTTTTCCGGCATTCCATCACTTTTGCACGAGGCCATTTCATGTCCAAAAACAGACCCCATGCCCGCCGCGCCGCGCGTTCACGCGCGTTTCAGGTGCTGTACAGCCTGCAGTTCTCTCCCTCGACCACCCTCGGGGATGTCCGCACCGCGTTCCTCGAAATGCCCGATCCCACGGATGCGGACATGGACGAAAACGCCGAAACCCGCGAGGAAAAGCTGTACGGCTTCGCGTGGGAACTGGTGGAGGGCGTCTGGTCCAACGTCAAAAATCTCGACAGCGTCATCGAACGCTTCTCGCAGAACTGGCGCGTGGATCGGCTCGGCAAGATCGAGCTGACCCTGCTCCGTCTCGCCGTTTTCGAAATGCTGTACCGGGCTGACGTCCCGCCCAAGGTCGCCATCAACGAAGCGCTTGAACTGTCCACCCGTTTCGGCGACGCCAAGGCCAAGAGCTTCATCAACGGCATCCTCGACGCGGCGATCAAGGCTCAGGAAGCCGGTACGCTCACAGTTGCGGGCAAGGCCGACGCCTGATAGATTGGCGGGGTTTGACGCCAAGGCGGGCCGGAGTCGATCCGGCCCCCGATTATACAGCAATAAGGATCAGTCATGAGCAAGCCTAAGCGCTATGACCCGGCGGCCATCGAAACCAAATGGCAGTCCCGCTGGGAAAACGAAAAGACCTACGCCTGTCATGTCGACAAGGACAAAAAAAAATACTATGTGCTGGAAATGTTTCCCTATCCTTCGGGAAACCTGCACATGGGCCATGTGCGTAACTACTCCATCGGCGACGTAGTGGCGCGTTTCAAGCGTATGCAGGGATTCAACGTCATGCATCCCATGGGATGGGACGCCTTCGGCCTGCCCGCCGAAAACGCCGCCATCAAGCATAACATCCATCCGAGCGTCTGGACGCACGCCAATATCGACAACATGCGCGCCCAGTTGAAGCGCCTCGGTTATTCCTATGACTGGGACCGCGAAGTCGCCACCTGCGATGAGCCCTACTACCGCTGGGAGCAGCTTTTCTTCCTGCGCTGGCTGGAAAAGGGCCTCGTCTACCGCAAGAAAGCCTCCCAGAACTGGTGCCCGCACTGCAATACCGTGCTCGCCAACGAACAGGTCGTCGACGGCCTGTGCTGGCGCTGCGACACGCCCGTCGTCCAGAAGGAACTCACCCAGTGGTTCCTCAAGATCACGGATTACGCCGACGAACTGCTCGCCGACCTCTCCAAGCTCGAGGGCGGCTGGCCTGACCGCGTGCTCAGTATGCAGCGCAACTGGATCGGCAAGTCCGTGGGCGCGGAGATCACGTTCCCGCTGGAATCCGGCGAAGGCGACATCAAGGTGTTCACCACCCGCCCCGACACGGTGTTCGGCGTGACGTTCATGACGCTGGCCCCCGAGCATCCGCTCGTCGAGTCGCTCATCAGCGGCAAGCCCAACGAAGCTGAAGCCCGCGCCTTTATCGAGCGGACCCACAACATGGACCGCATCGACCGCCAGTCCGACAGCCTCGAAAAAGAAGGCGTCTTCACCGGCTCCTACTGCCTCAACCCCTTCACGGGCCGTCAGGTTCCGATCTGGCTCGGCAACTTCGTCCTTGCCGAATACGGCACCGGCGCGGTTATGGCCGTGCCCGCCCACGACCAGCGCGACTTCGACTTCTCCAAGAAGTACGGCATGGAGCGCATCGTGGTTATCCAGCCCGAAGGCGAAGCGCCGCTCACTCCCGAAAATCTGACCGAAGCCTATACCGCTCCCGGCGTGCTCGTGAACTCCGGCGAATTCGACGGCCTGCCCAACGAAGACGCCAAGAAGGCCATCGCCGACGCGCTGGAAGCGTCCGGCAAGGGCAAGCGCACCACCAACTGGCGCCTCCGCGACTGGAATATTTCCCGCCAGCGTTACTGGGGTGCGCCCATCCCGGTGGTCTATTGCGACACGTGCGGCATGGTTCCCGTGCCCGAAGACCAGCTCCCGGTCCGCCTGCCGCTGGACGTGCAGACGCACACGGACGGCAAGTCTCCCCTGCCCCACACGCCCGAATTCTACAACTGCACCTGCCCGAAGTGCGGCGGTGCGGCCAAGCGCGAAACCGACACGATGGACACCTTTGTTGAATCCTCGTGGTACTTCGCCCGCTATACCGACGCCCGCAACGACAAGGCTCCCTTCGACATGGAAGCCCTGCGCTACTGGCTGTCCGTGGACCAGTACATCGGCGGCGTGGAGCACGCCATCCTGCATCTGCTCTATGCCCGCTTCTTCACCAAGGTGCTGCGCGATCTCGGCTACTTCCCCAAGGAGATCGACGAGCCTTTCGCCAACCTGCTCACGCAGGGCATGGTTCTGAAGGACGGCAGCAAGATGTCCAAGTCCAAGGGCAACACCGTCGATCCCACGGAAATGATAGCCAAGTACGGCGCGGACACCGTCCGCCTGTTCTGCCTGTTCGCCGCGCCGCCGGAACGCGACTTCGACTGGAGCGATACCGGCATTGAGGGGGCTTCCCGTTTCCTCAACCGTATCTGGCGCCTGTACGCCGATACCTGCGAAGTCCTGTCGCCCGTGGGGGCCTGCTCCTCCACCGCCGCCGACGCGACGACTGCGGCAGCCAAGGAAGTCCGCCTCAAGGAACACCTCACCGTCAAGAAAGCCGGTGAGGACATCGGCAACCGTTATCAGTTCAACACCGCTATTGCGGCGATCATGGAACTGGTCAACGCGCTGTACCTCGCCAAGGACGAACTCGCCACGACGGAAGAAGGCCGCAAGATCCTGTCCTCCGCCATGGCGACCGTGCTGACGCTTCTGGCCCCCATCACCCCGCACGTGTGCGAGGAATTGTGGGAAGACCTCGGCCATGCCCGGAGCATCGATCAGGAGCCCTGGCCGGTATGGAAGGAAGACGCCTTGCAGCGCGATGTGCTCACCGTGGTCATCCAGATCAACGGCAAGCTGCGCGGCAAGATCGAAGTACCCGCCTCCGCTTCCAAGGAAGAGGTGGAACAGCTCGCCCTTACCGAACAGAACATCGTCCGCCACCTCGAAGGGCTCACGGTCCGCAAGGTTGTGGTCATTCCCGGCAAACTCGTCAACGTGGTGGCCAACTGATGAACAGACCGCATCCGGCTTCGGCACATGCAGGGTATGGACGCCTGTACAGGCTTGCGGCGGGACTGCTGAGCGGACTCCTCGTCTGCCTGATGCTGACCGGGTGCGGCTATGTCTGGCGCGGTCAGGAAGGCTCCCTGTCCGAAAACAGCGTGCTCGGCAACGGTTCCAAGACGCTCAAAATCAAAAGCGTGGAACAGACCTCGCTCTACCCGTGGCTGACCTATCAGGTCCGCTCGCTGGTACGGGACGACATCAACGCCCGGAACCTGGCGAAGTGGGTGGATGACGGACAGGCTGACTATACCCTGACCGTGCGTATCCCCAGTTTCAAGGTCCGCAGCTACGGCCAGTACAGAAGCGCCTCGCAACTGTATACGGCTACCATCAGCATAGAATTCATCGTCTATGATGGAAAGACCAATACGGAAGTCTGGCGCTCCGGTCCCATCTACTACGAGGAAAACTATGAAAACGCCAACGAGGAATCGGCCATCAAGTCCATCCTCGAGATGGCCGTGCGCCGTTGCATGGACGCCTTGCAGCAACGTTTCTGACCTGACGGGACAAGGCCGTCGCTTTCGCCTATGACGACACGACCGGGTTTCAGCTTTTGCATATGCCCAGACGGGAAGCTCCTCCGCCAGCAGGTGGAGGAGCTTCTTGGTGCCCATCCCGATGCGGGGCGGGAACGGCATGTTTTCTGGGGCGACGACGAACTGCCGCCCAAATTCTGGGAGATCCTCACGCTCCAGGGGCTTTTTTCCACGTCGCGGGTTCTGGTGATGCGCAATGCCCACGCCCTGACCGCCGATGTCTGGAAACGCCTTTCCGCCGCGCTCTCCCGCCCCAATCCTCAAACATGGCCCCTGTTTTGCCTTGAGGTCGCGTGGGAGAAGGGGCAGCCCAAAATCCCCGCGCATATCGCCAAACTGCCCTGCTTTACCTTTGCCGATGCCAAGGGGTGGATCTGGCGTTCCCCCGGGCTGGAGCCCCGCTCGCTCCGCCGCCACATCCAGATACGTTCCAAGGCGCTGGGGCTGGATTTGGAACCGGGCTGCGTGGACATTCTCGCCGAAACGCTCCTTCCTGACGCCGCCGCCGTGGACGCGGAACTGAGCAAGCTCCAGCTGCTGGCGGGCGGAAAACCACTGACGCAGGAACAAGCCCGCAGCGTCAGCCCGACGACCGAATTCAACGTATTCGCGTTCCTGCGCCAGCTTCAGGCGGGGCAGACCGCTTCCGTCTGGAAAAGCATCCTTGAGGAACAAGCCAAGGGCGAGGAACCGCTTTTCTATCTGCTCGCCATGCTCCAGCGCGAGGCACGCCAGCTCTGGCAAATCCTTGCCGGGGAACAGGTCCGCATGGGCCCGTCCGATCAGCAGGCCAAACAGCAGACGGCCTCCCGCCTCGGCGCCGCCGGGCTCGCCAAGCTCTGGGACGCCATGCACACCGCCGAACTTTCCGTCAAATCGGGAAGGCGCTCCCCCAGCCAGGCGCTGGATGCCCTCATGGGCGATCTGACGCTGCTTTTCACGCCCGCGCAACGCCGTTCCCCCCGCTGACGTTCTTTTTCATTTCTCATGGATCATCCTGGCTTTTCCCCTTGCTTACCCCGCAGGACTGCTTATTATGTCAACTGATACACCCCACTACGCCGGACATCGTGCCCGGCTGCGCGAGCGTCTTCTCAAAGACAGCACCGCGCTTGCCGATTATGAAATATTGGAACTCTTGCTGGGCTATGCGCTTTTGCGGCGGGATACCAAACCGCTCGCCAAAGAATTGCTCTCCCGGTTCGGGAGTATCCGCGGCGTGTTGGACGCATTGCCCGCCGAGATGCAGCAAGTGGGCGGCGTGGGTGAAGGTGTCGCGGCCCTTCGGCTCCTGCTTCGGGAAATGATGGCGCGCTACGCCGAAGCGCCGATGCGGGAACGGAAAGTTTTGTGTACGCCCCGCGACGTGGCGCAAATGGTGATCCCCCGGCTGTCCGGTTCTCCCCACGAGGAACTCTGGACAGCTACCGTCGATGCCCAAAACCGCCTGCTCACTTGGGAGCGGCTGGCGCGGGGGACAGTAGGCATGGTTCCGTGTTATCCGAGGGACATTTTGGAGCGGGTGCTCCAGCGCAAGGCAAGCGGCTTCTTTCTGGTGCACAACCATCCCGGAGGGACGCCGAAGGCTTCGCCCGAGGACATTGAGATGACGAGGAACATCCAGCGCATCGCCACCAGCATGGGGCTGCGCCTGCTCGATCACCTCATCGTAGGCGACGGCGCCTGTTACAGCATACGAGAGGACGGACTGCTCTGAACCACGGGTTCTCCACACCGTACTACCTTTTGAGGATACAGCCATGACGTTTGATTCTGATAACGACAACGACGAAAAGAAAGAGGAAACTCCCGCCCGCCGTCGGCGGAGGCCGGCCCGGCGCCGTGTCCCCGCCCAAATACAAGACGAGCAGATGGATGCCTCTGAAGACGTTACGCCGGAACTGCAGGAAATCCCATCCACCATGCCCTTGCTTCCCCTCCGGGACGTGGTGGTCTTCAACTATATGATCGTGCCCCTGTTCGTGGGGCGCGAACAGTCCGTGCAGGCCGTGGAAGCCGCCGCGACGCACGGACGCCATATTTTCCTCTGCGCCCAAAAAGACGGGCAGGTGGACAATCCCAAAGCGGACGATCTCTACCCGGTCGGCTCCGTGGCGCTCATCCTGCGTCTGCTCAAGATGCCCGACGGGCGCATCAAGGCGCTGGTGCAGGGGGTATCGCGCGCCCGCCTCGTCGACTTGAACGAGAGCGGCCCTTACCTGTCCGCCAACGTTGAGCTGATGCCCGAACCGGAAGCCGTCGCTCCCGAATCGGAACAGGAAGCGCTTATCCGCTTCGCGCGCGAACAGTGCGAGCGTATCCTGTCCCTGCGCGGCATCCCCACCGGGGACATCATGGGCGTTCTCAGCAATGTGAACGAACCCGGACGCCTTTCCGATCTCATCGCCGCCAACCTGCGGCTCAAGATGGAGGAAGCGCAGGAAATCCTCCAGTGCGTCGATCCGATGGATCGCCTGCGCCTCATCATCACGCATCTGGTGCATGAGTCCGAAGTGGCGACCATGCAGATCAAGATCCAGACCTCGGCCCGCGAAGGCATGGACAAGGCGCAGAAGGAATATTACCTGCGCGAACAGCTCAAGGCCATCCGCAAGGAGTTGGGCGACGGCCCCGACGCCGACGAGGAACTGGAAGACATCACCAAAGCCATTGAAAAGGCCGGGCTTCCCGCCGACGTGCGCAAAGAAGCCGACAAGCAGCTCAAGCGGCTCGCCACGATGCACGGCGACTCGGCGGAAGCCAGCGTCGTACGCACCTATCTCGACTGGCTGGCGGAATTGCCGTGGAAAAAGATGTCCAAGGATCAGCTTGATATCGTCAAGGCCAAAGACGTGCTGGACGAGGATCACTACGGGCTGACCAAGATCAAGGACCGCATCCTTGAATACCTCAGCGTCCGCAAGCTCAATCCCGACTCCAAGGGGCCCATCCTCTGCTTTGCGGGCCCTCCCGGCGTGGGCAAGACCTCGCTCGGCCGCTCCATCGCAAGGGCATTGGGGCGCAAGTTCCAGCGCATCTCCCTCGGCGGAATGCGCGACGAGGCAGAAATCCGCGGGCATCGGCGCACGTACATCGGAGCCATGCCGGGCCGCATCATTCAGGCGATGAAGCAGGCCGGGACCCGCAACCCGGTCATCATCCTCGATGAAATCGACAAGCTCGGCAACGACTTCCGGGGCGATCCTTCTTCGGCTCTCCTGGAAGCGCTGGATCCGGAACAGAACTTCAACTTCAGCGATCATTATCTGAACGTACCGTTCGATCTCTCCAAGGTGCTGTTCATCTGCACGGCGAACCATCTGGAGAACATCCCCGGCCCGCTCCGCGACCGTCTGGAGATCATTTCCCTGCCCGGCTATACGCAGCAGGAAAAGCTGGCCATTGCCCGCAAGTACATCCTGCCCAAGGAAATGCACGAAAACGGGTTGAAGGACCGCGAACTGACCTTGCCCGATGCGGCGATGAACCGCATCATCCGCGAGTACACCCGTGAGGCGGGCCTGCGTAACCTTGAGCGCGAAATCGGGACCGTCTGCCGCAAGATCGCACGGCGGAAAGCGGAAGGAAGCAAGCCTCCATTCCGTGTGACGGCAGCCGGGCTTCCCCGGCTCCTCGGCGCGCCGATCTTTATCGACGACGAAGCCGAACGCAAGCTCATCCCCGGCGTGGCCCTTGGCCTCGCGTGGACGCCCGCCGGCGGCGAAATCCTCTACATCGAGGTTTCCGCGATCAAGGGCAAGGGCGGGCTCACGCTGACGGGCCAGCTTGGGGACGTAATGAAGGAAAGCGCGCAAGCCGCATTGACCTATGCCCGCGCCAAGGCCGACGAGCTCGGCATTGCGCCCGACTTCGCCGAGCACACGGACATCCATATCCATGTGCCCGCCGGGGCCACCCCCAAGGATGGCCCCTCAGCCGGGGTTACGCTGGTGACGGCGCTCATCTCCGCGCTGACCGGAAAGACCGTGCGCGGCGACATCTGCATGACGGGCGAAATCACCCTGCGCGGGCGCGTCCTGCCCGTGGGCGGCATCAAGGAAAAGGTGCTCGCCGGGGTTGCGCGCGGCATCGGCCACGTCATCCTCCCCGCCAAGAACCAGAAGGATCTGGAAGAAATCCCGCAGGAGCTCCGCCGCAAGATCGTCGTCCACACCGTGGACAGCATCGACGACGTCCTCCCGCTCGTGTTTGAAAAGAAGTAAAAGCGATTGGGGAAGGGAGGGAAAACGTTTCTGAAGAAAGGGGGAGTTCCCCCACGCTTTTCCCTCCATTCCCTAAACCTGAAAACAACGGATTACGTTCTTACATAAAAAAGGACCGGCTTGACATAAGCCGGTCCTTTTTGCCTTTTCAGACTCGCCATCCAGCGCCGTTTCTCCATCATCAGGGTAAACCGTAAGCAGGGATTCGATAAAGATGGAAGTCTTTGGAGTGGAGGGATGGGGGTGTGGGGGAAGGGAGGAGGCCCTTTCTGTAGAAAGGGCCTCCTCCCTTCCCCCACATTTCACATTTCCTACAACAAAAAAGCGGTAGCCAGCCCCAAAAAAATAAAGAAGCCCGCGCTGTCGGTGATGGCGGTGAGGAAGATGCTGGAAGCCTGCGCGGGGTCGCGGCCCACGGCACGGAAGATCAGGGGGATGCTGCCGCCCGCCAGCGCGCCGAGCAGCATGTCGCCCATGAGCGCCGCTCCCATGACCATGCCAAGCTCGGGAGAGGAGGAAGTGAACCAGACGCCGACACAGGCCAGCATCGCCATGATCACCCCGGAAGCGATGCCGATCTTGCCTTCGCGCAACACGGCGATCCACGCGCGCTTGCGATCGAACTTCTCCGTGGCAAGCTGACGGATCATCACGGCGAGCGCCTGCTGCCCGGTGTTCCCGGCCTGATTCGCCACCATCGGCATGAGCACAGCCAGCAAGGCCATGCCCGCAATGGAGCCTTCGAACATGTACACCACAAAGGCCGACATCATGGAAGTCACCATGTTCACGATGAGCCACGGCAGGCGTATCTGCACCGACTCCAGCCACGGCGTGTCCACAGTCTCGTCCTGACCGGCGCCCACCATGCCGAGCAGGTCGGCGCTGGCCTCGTCCTGCATAATGTCCAGAATGTCGTCGTAGGTCGCCACGCCGAGAAGGCGCCCTTCATAGTCCACCACAGGCATGGCCATGAAGTTGTAATGGCTCATGCGGCGGGCCACTTCCTCGCTCGACGTATCGTAACGTACGGCGATCACGTCCTGATCATGCAGGGAGTCCCGCAGGATCGTCCCCGGTTTCGACAGCATGAGGTCACGCAGGGAAAACACCCCGACCAGTTTGTCGTCCTCGTCCACCACGTAGGCATAATAGGGGATTTCCATATCCTCTTCCATGCCCCGCCGGATCAGCGAAATGGCTTCGTCCACCGTGATATCCTGCTCAAGCAGGATGATCTCGGTATTCATGATGCCGCCCGCCGTATCGGGGTCGAACGCCAGCAGGTTGCGGAGTTCTTCGGCGTCGTCGCGGTCAAGGTTGCTCAGAAGGACATCGCGGTGCCCCTCTTCCAGCTCGTCCAGAACGTCGGCGGCGTCGTCGGGAGACATTTCGGCGATGATCTGGGCCGCCTCGTCCGGATCGAGGTTTTCCAGAACGTCGACGGCAACTTCCTGATCAAGCTCCGCAAGAGCCTCGGCCGCTTCGTCGGCTGGCAAATGGCGGAACAGGCAGACCTGTTCCTTGAGGCTCAGGTTTTCCAGATGTTCGGCCATGTCGGCCGGGTGGGAGTACTCGGATTCGCCGTCTTCCAGATATTCTATGCACTGCGAAAGGGCTCGCTGGCGGGTATTGTCGGCGGGTTCGTCGCCTTTCGTCTCCGGCCTTTCCCCGGAGTTTTTCCGCTCTTTCTCCTCAAGACTCCGCGCTATGCCGTCCGGGGCTGTCTTTTTCTCTTCGGGGGCCGTATCCGACATGGACCTATCCTCCTCCACCTGAACCGCATAACGTCTCAAGGATACCAAAAGTTACGATAAAAAAACGAAACGCGCCTCCAAAACCGGCGTTTCTGCCCGCACTGCCTTTTATCCCGGCCCGTTCCGGCACCTCCCCGAACGGTTGGGAAAAAAAGAGCATCTTGACGAAAACGGATGAGCCACCTAGTAAACGAAAAGACTTTACGCTGCTGACTCGTTGCCGGATGCGCGCGTCTCGCGCATGTCGGCGTTGCTCTCAACCCCGTGTAGCACTGCCAAGGATGCGGGACAAGATATGATCCTTCCAGAATTCTCAGAATATTTTCAGGGCGAGGCGCGGATGCACCTTTTGTCGATCCTGGAACTCTCCCTCGCCGAGGATGGGCCGGATCTCACCACCGAGGGCGTCTTCGGCCCCGGGGACCGGCTTCAGGCGATTATCGTAGCCAAAGAACAGACGATCATCGCCGGGCTGCCCGTCATCCCGCTGGTCATGGATCTGTGCGCGGCGCACCCGGAAGAGCTTTCCTACACATGGCAGAGCCTTGCCAAGGAAGGGGAAGAGGTCGCCAAGGGTTCCATCGTGGCCCGCATTTCCGGCCCCGCCCGGCAAGTCCTCCGCGCCGAGCGCGTGATCCTCAACTTCGTGAGCCACCTCTGCGGCATCGCCAACCTGACGCGCCGCTACGCCAAGAAGCTCGAAGGCACGGGCGTCCGCCTGCTTGATACGCGCAAGACCATGCCGGGCCTGCGCTATCCCGACAAATACGCCGTACTGTGCGGCGGCGGGCACAACCACAGGCGCAACCTCGCCGAAATGCTCATGCTCAAGGACAACCACATCGACGCGGCCGGGTCAATGACCAAAGCCGTCGAACTGCTGCGCGGGCGTTACAATCCTTGCCCGCCCATCGAAGTGGAATGCCGCAACCTCGACGAAATCAGCGAGGCCGTCGCCTGCAGGGTCGACCGCATCATGCTCGACAATATGACGCCCGATATGCTCCCCGAAGCGCTGGAAATGATCCCCTCCTTCATCGAAACGGAGATCAGCGGGGGCGTTTCCCTCGACACCATCCGGGCGTATGCCACCGTAAGCACCGTCCGCAAACCCGACTTCATTTCCGTCGGACGCATCACGCACTCCGCCGTGACCGCCGACCTCAGCATGCGCATTGCGAAGGAATCCCTATGACGACAGCACCTCTCTCCAACGACGCCCGCGCCATTGAGGAACTCCGCTCCAAACTCGGCGGCAGGCTGACCATCGTCGGCCACCACTACGAGCAGGAAGCCACCATCCAGCACTGCGACATCCGCGGCGACTCCCTCGAACTGGCCCGGCGCGTCCCCGGCATCGCCTCGGACTACATCGTCTTCTGCGGCGTCTACTTCATGGCGGAATCCGCCGCCCTGCTCGCCCGCGAAGGCCAGCAGGTGCTCCTGCCCGACCATTCCGCCGACTGCGTGATGGCCCAGATGACCCCCGCCCGGCTGCTCGATCGCGTACTCGGCCGCCTCACCGCCTCGGGCCGCAAGCTGGTCCCGCTCGCCTACGTCAACACTTCGCTGGCGGTCAAGGCCGTGGTGGGGCGCTACGGCGGCGCGGTGTGCACGTCGGCCAACGCGGAAAAAATGATGAACTGGGCCTTCCGCCAGGGTGACGGCGTGCTGTTCCTGCCGGACAAGAATCTGGCCCGCAATACCGCCCGCAAGCTCGGCATCACCGGGCGCGACACGCATATCCTCGACGTGCGGAAAACCGGGGAAGCCGTGGACCTCGAAGCGGCTGACAAGGCCGCCCTCGTGCTCTGGCCCGGCCTGTGCGCCATCCATGCCCGCTTCCACCCCGAACAGATTGAAGCCGTGCGCAAGGCCGACCCGTCCTGCAAAGTCATCGTGCACCCCGAATGCTCTCCCGAAGTGGTGCGCGCCGCCGACGGAGCCGGCTCCACTACCTACATCATCGAGTATGTCAGGAATGCGCCGGACGGGGCACATATTTATGTCGGCACGGAAATCAATCTGGTGGAACGCCTCGCCCGTGAGCAGGAAGGCCGCATCCGCGTGGAAGCCCTGCGTTCCAGCGCCTGTTCCAACATGGCGAAAATCACGCCTGAGAAGCTGCGCGACACATTGGAAGGCATCGTTGCCGGGAACACGGATCCCATCACCGTGCCCAGCGAGGATTCCGCTCCGGCTAAGGCTTCCCTCGAACGGATGCTCGAAGCCTGCGCGTAGTTTGATGCTTGTCGGAGGAGGGGAAAAGCTTCTGAAAAAGGGCTTTCCCTTCCCCAACCCTGCTATTGCGGAGCCCATCCCTTCCCAGAGGGTTCTCGTTGTGGGGAAAACGCGTGGCGGGAGTTCCGTTGAACATATTTCAGCATAGTGGATGCTCTATCCCGAACAGGTTTCAGGGGGCCTTGCCGCCCCCTTTCCTATATGCACAAAACAAGGTCTTTTCTCAAAAGAAGGCAGTATGACACAGCAGCGCTTGAAAACACAGGTTCTCGTCATCGGCGCCGGGATCAGCGGCAGCACGTCCGCCCTTACTCTGGCGGACGCCGGGTATGAGGTAACCCTCATTGTCCCCGGAAAAGAGCTGGACGGCGGCAATTCCGCGTTGGCGCAAGGCGGCATCGTCTATCGTTCAGACCCTAACGACGCCAAAGATCTGGAAAAGGACATTCTGATTGCCGGGCACCATCACAACTACGTCAAGGCTGTCCGCTACCTCTGCCAGCATGGCCCCGAAGCCGTGGAACGCATCCTCATGGAGCGTGCGCCCATCCCCTTCGATCGGCTGGACGGCAAGCTCGACTTCACCCGTGAGGGCGGGCACGGCAAGCACCGCATCGTGCACTGCGCCGACCACACCGGGAAGACCATCATGGAAGGCCTATTGCAGGCCGTGCGCATGTCTCCGAACATCCGCATCCTGACCGGGCGCACCGCCGTGGACCTGATCACCACGGATCACCATGCGCGGTATAAGGAATACCGCTACCAGCTCGACAACCAGTGCCTCGGGGCCTACGTCTACAACGAGGACACCCGGGAAGTGGAAACCCTGCTCGCGGACTTCACCGTGCTTGCCACCGGCGGCGTCGGGCAGGTCTATCTGCACACGACCAACACCGCCGCCTGCACCGGTTCGGGCATCGCCATGGCCCAGCGCGCGGGCGTGCGTCTCGACAATCTGGAATACGTCCAGTTCCACCCGACCGCGCTGTATACCCGCCAGTCGCACAGCTTCCTGATTACGGAGGCCATGCGCGGCGAAGGGGCCCGCCTCACGAACGCCAAGGGCGAATTCTTCATGAAGCGCTATGACGAACGCGCCGACCTCGCCCCCCGCGACATCGTGGCCCGGGCAATCATGGATGAAATGCTTCACAGCGGCGAGCCCTGCATGTATCTGGACGTCTCCGGCGTGAAGCACGACATCCCCACACGGTTCCCCACCATCTACCAGCACTGCATGGAGCTGGGCATCGACATCAACAAGAAGCCCATCCCGGTGGTTCCCGTGGCGCATTTCTTCTGCGGCGGCATCCTCGTCGACGCTTCCGCCCGCACGACGCTGACCCGCCTCTACAGCGTGGGCGAGTGCAGCTGCACCGGCCTGCACGGGGCCAACCGCCTCGCCAGCACGTCGCTCCTCGAAGCCCTGCTCTGGGGCTACAGCGCCGGTCAGGACATCGCGCAGCGCATCACCAAGCGCGGCTACATCAGCAAGCGCCTTGCCGACGCCATCCCCGACTGGGAAAGCACCGGCGACGAGCGCAACGACGACCCGGCGCTCATCGCGCAGGACTGGGCGACCATCCGCAATACCATGTGGAACTATGTGGGCATCAGCCGCACGGCCAGCCGCCTGCACCGTGCCTTTGACGACCTGCGCGCCCTTTCCCGCCATCTCCACGACTTCTACAAAAATACGGCCATCTCCAAGCCCATCGTGGATCTTTTCCACGGCTGCCAGGCGGCCTACAGCATCACCCAGAGCGCCCTGCGCAACCCCCGCAGCCTCGGGTGCCATCACAGGATCAACTAGAGCAGAACGTATTGCGGGGAGGGGGAACCTTTTCTTCAGGGAAATTCCCCTTCCCCGAGCCTGCCTGTGGGGGCCGCGTCTCCCTTTTCCAAAGGCGGCTGTATTTGTCGAAGAGCCCCATGCCCCTTCCCCACGGCTTGCCATTGGATTGGGATACGACAGGCTCCCCAAAAGAGCCCAGAGAAAAACATCAAAGGAAGAGCGTTCCGAAAAAAGCTTTATCCGCACGGTTCTCCCTCTTCCCTGCTTCCTCCGATTTTTGTAACAAAGGCGGCGCGACATTGTTCCGCCCCACCGGAGCGTTTCTCCCGCCTCCTTCCGTGGTGACCGCGGCGAGGTGCGGGAGATTTCCGTATACCAGGGACACGCGAAAAACGGACGTGCCCGCAGGACACAAAGGATTCAAAAAAGCATGAGTCAGAACCAGCAGAGAGAACAGCTCGGCAGCCGCATCGGTTTTCTTCTTCTCGCCGCGGGCTGCGCCATCGGACTCGGGAACGTCTGGCGTTTCCCCTATATCGCAGGAGCCTACGGCGGCGCGCTGTTCGTGTTCATCTATATCGGCTTCCTGCTGGCGGTCGGCGTTCCCATTTTGGTCATGGAGTTCTCCGTGGGCCGGGCGGCGCAGCGAAATCTGGGCGCGGCCCTGCAAAAGCTGGAGCCCAAAGGCTCGCGCTGGCATACGTTCGGCCCCCTCAGCCTCATCGGCAGCTATCTGCTCATGATGTTTTACACGACGGTGGCGGGCTGGATGCTGGCTTACTGCTGGTCCATGCTCAAGGGCGATCTTTCCGGCCTGACCCCCGAGCAGGTCGGCGGCTTTTTCGGCGGCCTGATCAGCGATCCGACGTCATCCTGCCTCTGGATGGGCGTAGCGGTGATCTTCTGTTTTACCGTGTGCGGCATGGGGTTGCGCCGGGGCGTCGAGCGCGTGGTGAAATTCATGATGGTCGGCCTGTTCGCCCTCATGATCGCGCTGGTGGTCCGTGCCGTCACCCTGCCGGGGGGCGAAGCGGGCATCAGCTTCTACCTCATGCCCGATCCCGAAAAGCTGACAGGGGGGCTCTGGGCCGCCGTCACCGCCGCCATGGGGCAGGCCTTCTTCACCCTCGGCCTCGGCGTCGGCTCCATGACCATTTTCGGCAGCTATATCGATAAATCCCGCTCCCTGACCGGCGAAGCCCTCTACATCGTCCTGCTGGACACCGTCGTCGCGCTCATGGCGGGCCTCATCATCTTCCCGGCCTGTTTCGCCTTCGGGGTCAACCCCGGCTCCGGCCCCGGCCTCGTATTCGTAACCCTGCCGAACATTTTCAACAGTATGCCTTTCGGACGCTTCTGGGGCTCCCTGTTCTTCGTGTTCATGTCCTTTGCGGCCCTGTCCACGGTCATCGCCGTCTTTGAAAACATCGTCTCCTACTGCATGGACGTCTGGGGCTGGACCCGCAAAAAAGCCTCCACGGTCAACTGCGTTACGATGTTCCTCCTCTCCCTGCCCTGCACGCTCGGCTTCAACGTCCTGTCCGGTTTCCAGCCTTTCGGGGAAGGTTCCTCCGTGCTGGATCTGGAAGACTTCCTCCTCAGCAATAACCTGCTGCCCTTCGGCGCCCTGCTCTTCCTCTCCTTCTGCTGCCACAGATGGGGCTGGGGCTGGAACAATTTCATCGCCGAAACCGATCAGGGGCAGGGAGCCCGCTTCCCCCACTGGCTCAAGCCGTATCTCCAGTACATCCTGCCCTGCGTGCTGGTCTTTCTTTTCATTCAGGGGTATGTAGACAAGTTTATGAAGTAAGGGGAAAAAAGGTTGGGAGCGGAACTCCTTTTGCGCCGCCTCCCCACCAGTCAAAAGTCTTTGAAGGGAGATAGGAGGGGGCCTGGGGGAGGGAAGAGGGAAACTTTCTGAAGAAAGTTTCCCTCTTCCCTCCCCCGGTTCGCACAACCTCCTACCCCTCTCTAACCACCCGAGGAAACAATGCATCTCGTCTGCTTTGGAGACTCGATCTGCTACGGCTACGGCGCACGCCCCGGCGAGGGCTGGGTCGCGCAGATGACGCGTATGCTTGCAACCCTGCGCGAACCGGTTGCGGTGACCAACGCCGGGGTCAGCGGCGACACCACGGAAGACGGCCTGCGCCGTATGCAGTGGGACGTGGAGCGCCACCACCCCAACGCCGTCTTCGTCCAGTTCGGCCTCAACGACGCCAGCTTCTGGTATACGTCCGTGGGTCGGCCTCTGGTCGGCTTCAGAACCTACCTCGCCAACATGGGCGAAATCATCCAGCGCTCGTTCCGCAGCGGGGCGCATACCGTCTTTCTGGCCACCAACCACAGGCCTGCGGAAGCGCCGGACATCCCTGGAGCCGAACTCTACCGCCGCACCGTCCGAGAATACAACGAAGGGCTGCGGACTACCTTTTCAGGGATGAAAGGCATCGTGCTCATCGACATGGAACGGCTTATCCTTGACCAATTCCCGAACCCGGATACAATCCTCTCACCGGACGGCGTCCATCTGAACCGGACCGGAAACGACTTTTATTTCATGGCGATCGGCAGGCGCATAGCCCGCAGCCTCGCCGGATAACAGGTTGACCGTATGCCTCCCAAGAAAACCAACGCCGCCCGCCTCCTCGACGAGCTGGGCATCGGCTACGAACTGCATGAAGCCCCCTACGACGAGGCCGACCTCTCCGCCACGGCAATGGCCCGCTCACTCGGCGTGCCTGTGGAGGAGGTCTTCAAAACGCTGGTCGTCCGGGGCGACAAGACCGGGGTGCTCGAAGTCTGCGTCCCTGGGGCCGCAGAGCTGAACCTCAAGGAACTCGCCGCCGTTTCCGGCAACAAGCACGTGGAGATGGTCCCGCTCAAGGAAGTCCAGCCCCTCACCGGCTATATCCGGGGCGGCTGTTCGCCGCTGGCCGGGAAAAAGCATTATCCCGTCTTCGTGGACGAAAGCGCCATCCTCCATGAGCGCATCTATGTCAGCGCCGGGCATCGCGGGGTACAGCTCCGCCTTGCCCCCGACGACCTTCTTCGTGCGGTTGAAGGGACCTACGCCGCCATCGCCCGCTATTGACAGTCCCCGGTTTGTCTGCAACAGGAAACGAGGCACGTTTGAACGCGCCCCCAACCGCTCACGCATTCCCGCCGCCCGCCGGCGAATCCTCCCGGACGGGGAGGGAGAGGAGATTTTGATGATTCCTGTCGATAAACAGATGCAATTGATCAAACGCGGCATCACCAATCTGATTGATGAAGGCGAACTGCGCAAAAAACTGGAACGGGGCAAGCCCCTTACCGTCAAGGCCGGTTTCGACCCCACCGCGCCGGATCTCCATCTGGGCCACACCGTCCTCATCCACAAGCTCCGCCATTTTCAGGAACTGGGCCACAGGGTCGTCTTCCTCATCGGCGACTTCACCGGCCGCATCGGGGACCCCTCCGGCCGTTCCGCCACCCGTCCGCCTCTGACCACCGAACAGGTCATCGCCAACGCCGAAACCTATAAGGAACAGGTCTTCAAAATCCTCGATCCCGAAAAGACGGTCGTGGAATTCAACTCCCGCTGGCTCAACGACTTCACCGCCGCCGACTTCATCCGCCTGGGCTCGCGCTACACGCTGGCCCGCATGATGGAGCGCGACGACTTCGCCAAGCGTTACCGTGAAAACACGCCCATCGCCCTGCACGAGCTCCTCTATCCCCTCATGCAGGGGTATGACTCCGTGGCGCTCAAGGCCGACGTCGAAATGGGCGGCACCGACCAGACCTTCAACCTGCTGGTCGGGCGCACCCTCATGGGCCAGTACGACCTCGAGCCTCAGTGCATCCTGACCGTGCCGCTGCTGGAAGGTCTGGACGGCGTGCGCAAAATGTCCAAATCCTACGGCAACTACATCGGCATCAACGAACCCGCCGCCGACCAGTTCGGCAAGGCGATGTCCGTTTCCGACGATCTCATGTGGCGTTATTACGAACTCATCTCCAGCAAGTCGCTGGACGAGATCGCCGCGCTCAAGAAGGACGTCGAAGAAGGCCGCCTGCATCCCAAGAAAGCCAAGGAAGCGCTGGCGTACGAAATCGTGGCCCGCTACCACGGCGAGGATCAGGCACAGGAAGCCTTGCAGGGCTTCAACTCGGTCTTTGCGGACGGCGGCATACCGGACGACGCCCCGGAATTCGCCTGTGAACACGGCGAAGCAAGCAAACCTCCGGTTTTCCTGACTGATTCCGGCCTTGCCGCCTCGCGCGGCGAAGCCAAGCGCCTCATCAAGCAGGGCTCGCTCTCGCTTGACGGCGAACGCTGTGATGACGCCGAAACCCCGCTGGAACCGGGTTCCTACGTGGTGAAGCTCGGCAAAAAGCGCTTCCTGCGCCTGACGGTACGGTAATACATGCTCGACATTGACCTTGCGGTCTCCATAAAACGCTTGTCGGTGGCGTTCGTGCCGCTGATGCTCGGGATCATCCTGCATGAGGTCGCCCACGGCTGGGCGGCCCTCAAGCGGGGTGACCCCACAGCCGCCATGCTCGGGCGGCTGACGCTCAACCCGGTGCCTCACATCGACCCCATGGGCTTGTTCGTCTTCGTACTGACCAGCCTGACCGGCCCCTTCGTCTTCGGCTGGGCCAAACCGGTGCCCATCAATCCCCGGAATTTCCGGAACATCGTGAAAGACACCATGCTGGTGTCCTTTGCGGGGCCCGCCACCAACTTCCTGCTGTCGATCGGGTTCGCCGTGCTCCTGCGCCTGCTCATCGAATTCTTCCCGCTCGGCGAGTGGCAGGGCAACACCGTGTGGGATTTCTTCTTCCTCATGTTCCAGACCGGCGTAGTCGTGAATATCGGCCTCGGCTGGCTGAACCTGATGCCCATCCCGCCCCTTGACGGCAGCAAAATCCTCTGGGGCGTCCTGCCGCCGAAGCTCGGATTCCAGTACATGCAGCTTGAGCGCTACGGTTTTCTGGTGCTCATCCTGCTGCTCATGACCGGGGCGCTCGGGTACGTTCTCTACCCGCTGATACAGTTCTCCGTGAACACGGTTTTCTCGCTGATTGTACTGAGTTGACAGGAACTAACCGGAGAGGGGCCTTTGAAAAGAGGCTCCTTTCTGCTTTTGATGGGCAAGAAACGTTTCGCCCGGAACAGGCAATGTGGCTTTGGGAAAAACGGAAAACATCCCGTGGAACCGAAAGAGCCGCCGCTTCCGGAAAACGCCTTTCGCGCCGACACAAGGACGAACAATGGATATGCTGAAACATCCCGGCATGGCCGATATGCCCGAGTTGCTGGAAAAACTGGACGCCTTGCGCAAGGAAGGCAAAAAAATCGTTTTCACCAACGGGTGCTACGACATTTTGCATCCGGGGCATGTGGATCTGCTGGAACGCTGCAAGGCGCAGGGCGATGTGCTGGTGCTCGGGCTGAACAGCGACGAATCGGTCAAACGGCAGGGCAAGGGCGACGACCGGCCCGTCAATCCGTATCCTGTGCGGGCCTTTGTGCTGGCGCATCTGGAAAGCGTGGATTTCGTGGTCCGGTTCGACGAGGATACGCCAGCGAAGCTCATCGAAGCCGTACAGCCAGACGTGCTGGTCAAAGGCGGGGACTGGTCCGTGGATCGCATCGTAGGCCGGGAAACGGTGCAACGGCGCGGCGGTGAAGTCATAAGCCTCCCCTTGCTGCAAGGCTATTCGACCACGGCGCTCATCGAAAAAATCCGCCGCACCGCTCCCGGCAGCCGCTGATTTTCCTTTTTCCTCCGAGACAGGCAACGTATGAAAAAAGGCTTGTTCCACGCTCTGACGGCGGCCGCGTACCCATTTGGCGCATATGTCCTGCTTCCCGCAATAACGCGGGGCGTCGGCACGGTAGGCGATCCGATGGGCAGAGGCCTCTCCCGAGGTTTCGCGGCCCTTTTCTTCATGGGGTTCTGGACGCTGTGTGTCCTCATTGTCAGCCTGACCGGCTCAAAGGCACAATATGGGGAATGCCTTACATCGGTTGTGGTCAACGCCTTCGCCATTGTGCTCACCACTCTGCTCTGTCAGCTCATTTAAGACCGTCCTCTCAAAGGCGCAGCAATGAAACCTCTCTTCTACCTCCTGACGGCGGCGGCACATCCCTTCGGCCTTTACGTCGTGGTCCCCCTGTACATGGAACACTGCTACGTTGTCACGGGCAGCGATGGCGCGGGCCGGGCCATGGCCGCCGGCTTTGCCGAACTGTTCGCCATAGCCTTGTGGACCCTCGGCGTGGTGATCGTCAGCCTGCTTGTTTCACGTCTCCACTATAAGGAATGGCTCCCGACCATCGGCATCAACACGATCATCATCCTGATCTATCTCCGCTTGCTGCTCGGGCTCTAGCAGATCTCAAACGGTCCGGGCTTCAGCGGAACAGGCAATACCATAGTCGCCGCACAGAGTAGGCCCGGACTCCGCCATCAAAAAATCGTTGAAAAAAGCGCAAGGAGAAGAGACAAGGTTACGAGGGTTGAACTGGCCTCGTGGCACCTTGGCTTTCCCTCAAGCATGGCAGGCGGGGCAGACCCCAAACAGGAAACACTCGTGATCCTCCACGAGGAACCCTGAGGGAGCGGCCTCCCGCTCGTTCAGGGCACAGCCGGGCAGATCATACACCCGGTTGCAGACCCGGCAGTGGAAATGATGGTGATGCCCCTTTCCCGTGCGTTCGTAGAGCGTGCCGAGGGACGGATGGCACACCTGTTTGAGCCAGCCGTTTTCCAACAGCAGCTTCACATTGCGGTATACGGTGGCCTGATTGAGCGATTCCACCGCCATCCGCCCGGTTTCCAATATTTCCTCAATGCCGAGCGGGCGATCCAGTTGGCAAAAAACCTGTTCGATCGCCGCCCGTTGTGATGTCTTCCGTTTCATTCCCAAACCTCATATGCGTATCAGCCTCTGTATTGCACGCATTCCCGCAATCCGCAAACCTCTTGACACCTCATGCGGCAAGCAGTAATTGCAAATGCCTTCGCAATAGCAATAAGCCGTCCGCGCTTTTCCCGCAAGGAGCCCCTATGCGTAAAACCACCGCCGGAATCGTATTCCTCATGATCCTCACGCTGATGTGCGGTACCGCCCTCGCTCAGACCCGGGTGCTCGCCACCACTTTCCCCGTCTACCAGATCGTCCGTAACATCACGCAAAACGTGCCGGATGTGGAGGTGCAGCTCATGCTCCCCGCGCAGGCCGGATGCCCCCACGATTACGCCCTCACGCCGCAGGACATGAGCAAGCTCGCACAGGCCGACATCCTCGTACTCAATGGGCTCGGCCTTGAAGCCTTCCTCGGTTCCCCTTCGGCACGCGCCCAAAAGGAACTTCATACCATCGACAGCTCCAAGGGCATCTCCGGGCTGCTCCCGTATACGGACGCGGAAGCGGCGCACGAGGAGCATGAGGGGCACCATCATGGGGGGATGAACCCTCACCTGTTCGCCAGCCCGCGCATGGCCGCGCAGATGACCCGTTCCATCGCGGGGCAGCTTGCCGATCTCGATCCCGCCAACGCCGCAACATACTGGGCCAATGCCGAGAACTACGCCCGGACGCTCGACGCGCTGGCGGACGAATTCGCCGCGCTCGGCGGCAAACTGAAAAACAGCCGCATCATCACGCAGCACGGGGTATTCGATTACCTGGCGCGCGACATGGGGCTTGATGTGGTCGCGGTCATTCAGGCCGACGACACGCAGGCGCCGTCCGCCTCCGATATGATGAAGCTGATCAAGGCGATCCGCAGCCAGCATGTCGGAGCCATCTTCACGGAACCGCAGTATCCGGACAAGGTCGCCGCCACCCTGTCCCGTGAAACCGGGGTCCCCACGGCAAAGCTGGACCCCGTCGCCACGGGGCCGGCCATCGCACCGCTGGACTATTACGAAAAAACCATGCGCGCCAACCTGCACACGCTGGAGAGCACCCTTGGAACCAACTAACGCCGTCGTCTTCCGCGACGTATCCGTGCGCCGGAGCGGGCTCGCCATCCTTGAGCACGTCAACGCCACGGTCCCGCAGGGAAGCTGCACCGTCATCGTGGGCCCCAACGGCGCGGGCAAGACCACGCTCATCCTCGCCCTCATCGGCGAGATGCGCCACGACGGGGACATCGACGTCATGACGGGACGGAGCGGAAAACCCTTGCGGCTCGGCTATGTGCCGCAACGCATCAGCATTGATCGGGGGATGCCGCTCACGGTCGTGGAATTCCTCGTCATGGGCATCCAGAAGCGCCCGCTCTGGCTCGGCATCCGGCCCTCGCTGAAGGCGCATTCGCTGGAGCTCCTTTCAATGGTCAAGGCGGAACACCTCGCTTCCCGGCGGCTTGGCGATTTGTCCGGCGGCGAAATGCAGCGCGTCCTGCTGGCGCTTGCCCTGCAACAGGAACCGGAACTGCTCGTGCTCGACGAGCCCTCGGCCGGGGTGGATTTTCAGGGAGAGCATCTGTTCTGCGAACTGCTGGACGAACTGCGCGCCGCCAAGGGATTCACGCAGCTTATGGTCAGCCATGATCTCGGCATGGTCTTCCACCACGCCACGCACGTCATCTGCCTCAAGCGGCATGTCTTCGCGGAAGGCACGCCCGACGAGGTGCTGACGCAAGAAAACCTCATGGCCCTGTTCGGTATGCACATGGGCCTCATCAATCCCCATGCCCCCACCGCGGACCAGCCAAAGGACCACCATGCTTGATCTCGAGCCGCTCTACCGCCTCGTGTCCCTGTTCCCCTTCGAGTGCCTGCAGGCCGGGTTCATGCAGCAGGCACTCGTCGCCCTGATCCTGCTCGCGCCGATGGCGGCGACCATGGGCGTGCAGGTCGTCAGCTTCCGCATGGCCTTCTTTTCCGACGCCATCAGCCATTCAGCCTTCGCGGGCGTGGCGCTCGGCCTGATCTTTTCCATCAACCCGCATGTCGCCATGCCGGTTTTCGGCATCCTCGTCGGGCTCGGCATCATGGCCGTACAGCGGAACAGTGCCCTCTCCTCGGATACGATCATCGGCGTATTCTTCTCGGCGGTCATGGCTTTCGGCCTCGCCGTGGTCAGCCGGGACAACGCCGTGGCCCGGGATCTGCAGCAGTTCCTGTACGGCGACATCCTGACCATCACGGAAACCGATATCCGCTGGCTCATCGGCCTGTTCTTCGCGCTGGCGGCCTTTCAGATATGGGGCTACAACCGCCTGTTGTACATCGGCCTAAACTCCGTGGTCGCCAAGGCCCACCGCATCAACGTCTTTTTCTGGCAATACCTTTTCGCCGGGCTGCTCGCGCTTGTCGTGATGTTCTCCGTCTGGGCCGTGGGCGTCCTTTTGGTGACGGCGCTGCTCATCGTGCCCGCCGCCACGGCCCGCAACCTCGCCCGCACGGCCGGGGGCATGTTTTGGTGGTCGATCCTCGTCAGCGTCACTTCCGCCGTGGCCGGGCTGGTGCTCTCCGCACAGGAATGGGCCGGGACAGCCACCGGAGCGACCGTTGTCCTCGTCTCCTGCGGCTGGTTCCTGCTGAGCGCCGTTCTCGCCGCCATACGGGGAGAGGGACGGTGCCAGTAACGCTTTCGTGAAAGCGCGGAATCTTTTTGCCTCGCCAGCAACGCGGCTTGCCTCCAATACAAAAGCGCCCTCTTCCGGATCACGGAACAGGGCGCTTTTTGACGCTCCGGATGGGAACGTACCTTTCACCGGCGGCCGCCAAGCTAGCCGGAGGAAGTTCGGGGGCCGTACCCCTGTTTCTCAATCGTATCGAAACGCCTTCAGTACAATCCCATCCAGTCGAACGTCGCTGGGAAAAGCCAGGGGCACCTTCCTTTTCAGGGAGATTCCCCCGATCATTACTTTCTGTTGATCATGTGCTCGGGGGCGAGGATGTCGTCGAGCTTCTCGCGGCTGAGGAGGTTGCGGGCAAGCACGATGTCGATCACCGAGCCGTCGGTTTCGAGGGCTTCCTTGGCGATGGACGCGGAGGTTTCATAGCCAAGATAAGGATTCAGGGCCGTGATGATGCCGATGCTGTTCTCGACCATGCTGCGGCAGCGTTCCTTGTTCGCCGTAATGCCGCTCACGCAGCGATCCTGCAACGTCCGCATGGCCTGGCGCAGACGGTGGATGCCGTTCGACAGCGAGAAGGCGATGATCGGCTCCATGACGTTCAGCTCAAGCTGCCCTGCTTCCGCCGCCATCGTGATGGTCACGTCCTTGCCGATGATGTCGAAAGCCACCTGCGAGACCACTTCGGGGATGACCGGGTTGACCTTGCCCGGCATGATCGAGGAACCGGGCTGCAACCGGGGCAGGTTGATCTCATTGATGCCCGTGCGCGGGCCGGAGGACAGCAGGCGCAGGTCATTGCAGATCTTGGACAGCTTGACCGCGATGCGCTTGAGCACGCCGGAGGTCTGCACATAGGCCCCGGTGTCCCATGTCGCTTCGATGAGGTTGGTGGACAGCAGCACCGGAATGCCGCTGACTTCGGCGAGGGACTTCGAGGCGACTTCTGCGTAGCCCTTGGGCGCGTTGATGCTTGTCCCAATGGCGGTCGCGCCCAGATTGACCTCAAGCAGGAGCTTGCGGGATTCCTCGACGCGCAGGATGTCCTCGCCGATGGTCGTCGCGTACGCGCCGAATTCCTGACCGAGCGTCATGGGCACCGCGTCCTGCAACTGTGTGCGGCCCATCTTGATGACGTCCGAAAACTCTTCGGACTTGGCCGCGAATCCCTGCTGGAGATAGGCCATATCGCCGGTCAGCTGGCCGAGCATGGTATACAGGGCGATGCGCAGGGCCGTGGGATAAATGTCGTTGGTGGACTGCGAGCAGTTCACATGGTTGTTGGGGTGGCAATATTCGTATTCGCCCTTCTTGTGGCCCAACAGCTCAAGGGCGCGGTTGGCGATGACCTCGTTGGCGTTCATGTTGGTCGAAGTTCCCGCGCCGCCCTGAATGCAGTCCACGGGGAACTGATCGTGCAGCTTGCCCTCGATGATCTCGTCGCAAGCCGCGCAAATGGCGTCCCCGATCTCGCGGGGCAGCACGCCGAACTGCATGTTCGCAATGGCCGAGGCCTTCTTGACCAGACCAAGCGCCTTGATAAGTTCCGGGAAGCTGGCGATGCTCACGCCGGAAATCGGGAAGTTCTCGACGGCCCGGTAGGTCTGGATTCCATAATATGTATCGGAAGGGATGCGCATTTCACCCAAAAAATCATGTTCGAGACGAGGCATGGACGTTTCTCCTGTTTGGTGCGAATACTGAACGTGCTGTGACTATAAGAAACACCCAGCGGAACTGGCAATTGCCGATTTCGTATCGCGTCATGATCAAAATGCATGGAGCCCCCCGTGGACCAGAAACTCCTTGAAGATTTCCTCAGCCTGTGCCGCCACAGAAGCTTTTCACATGCGGCGCAGGAGCGCAACGTCACCCAGCCCGCCTTCAGCCGCCGCATCCGGGCACTGGAGGAGTGGCTCGGCGTGGTCCTGTTCGACCGGACGGCCCTCCCCGTCCGCCTCACGGCGCAGGGCGAACAGTTCCTGCCCGTGGCCCGCGACATCGTGGACCGCATGGCCGAAGCCCGGAGGGAGTTCGCGGCCGGGAACCGTTCCGACGGCATCGTCCGCCTCATCAGCCTGCCTACCCTCTCCATCAACGTGCTCCCGGATCTTCTCTTCCGGGTGCGGCAGACGTGCGATCAGCTCCGCTTTGTGGTCAATCCCTTTCCTCAAAGCGTGGAAGAGCATTTCTGCGCCCTGATGGAACATCAGGTGGACATGCTGCTCACCTACAGGCTGGACGAGTATGAATCGGACAGCGAATTCCTGTCGCACATCGAATCCGCCACCGTCGGCCGGGAACGCTTCCTCCCCGTCGTGGGGAGCGCCCTTGCGGAACGCCTTCCGAGCGCCTCCCCCCTGCCCTACCTTTCCTACAGCAATTTCTCCTTCGCCAACCGGATCATCCTTCCGCTTTACGAAAAGACGCCCTGCGAACTCCAGTCCGTCTATGAGAGCAGCCTGAGCGAGGGCATCGTCAAAATGCTGGAAAAAGGCATCGGCATGGCATGGGTTCCGGAAACGCTGGTGAGCGAGCAATTGAAGCGGGGCACCATCCGCCGCATATGGGAAGACCGCCCGGATCTCAGCGTGGAAGTGGACATCAAGCTCTATCGCAACAAAACCGTCCACCGCGCCGCCATCGAAACCTTCTGGAAAGCGATCCTCCCGTAAGCATCCATCCCAACGCCAGGCGTAAGACCATAAAAAAGCCGGGGCCGCCATAAACGGCCCCGGCTTTTCATATCAGGTTAGGGGAGGGAGTGCCTAACCCAGTTCAACAGCAGACTTGGCGTCGTCCTCTTCGAAGACCTCTTCTTCAGCGGCCTTCGGGGTAAAAAGCAGCGGACGGTCAGCCGTTCCGAGGAGCATATACTGCATACTCGTTTCGGGGATGGAACGCAGTATGGAAGCGCGGCTAAAGTAGAAGCAGGCACCGATGGCTACCCATGCGAGCAGCATAATCCACGATTCGAACCCAATGGCGGCCGGAGAGCCGGGCACAGCCAGCATGAGGAAGCAGGCGATGGAGGTCAGCGCACCGACCACGGCCACGGACTTGCTCCACCACGGGGTCTGGTCCGCGAAGCGAGAGGCGTACTTGTAAACAACGAGGCAGGTGGAAAGGTAGGCGAGCGCGGTGCCCATAGCGGACATGTCGACGATCCAGTTGAGGGCGGAGCGGCCGAAGAAAGGCGCGATAAGGGTCAGGCCGAGGGTAAACAGCACGGCGTTGGTCGGGGTGCCATACTTGGGGTGCACCTTCAGGAACCAAGGATGCAGGAACTTGCCGCGGCCCATGCTGAACAGCAGGCGCGTGGTGGCCATGAAGAAGCCGTTCATGCCGGTCAGGATGCCCGCGAGGACAGGGATGGCGAGGATCATGCCGCCGAAGCGTCCGAAGGCCATGTCAGCCACAGCGCCGGTAGCCCACGTGTGGTTCTGGCCGAGCAGGTCGGTGTAGGGAATGATGATGGCCACGGAAATCAGGACCAAGGCATACAGCGTCGCACCGCATATGATGGAGTTCAGCATCAGGCGGCGGGACTTTTCAGGCGGAAAGTCGAATTCTTCAGCGGTCTGGGGAATGGTATCGAAGCCGACGAACAACCAGGGGGTGATCGCCACGATGGAGATGACGCAAGCCCACGGCGAACGGCCTTCTGCGAACAGGGGGAACAGGTTGTCGAGCGACGCGGTGGACGTGGAGAAGGAACCCACCGTCAGGATGAGCACACCGGCCACCAGCGCAAAGGCAAGGATGAGCTGGATGCTGCTGGCGAAGTCCATGCCGCGGAAGTTCATGTACCCGAAGAACAGGAAGGCGCAGGTCATCATGGCCAGTTCACCGGCGTACACGTCCCAACCGGCTACGCTGTACAGATACCCCACGTCGAACACACCCGGCAGCAAGGCGCGGCTGAGAAGGGCCAGCGCGGTGCCGTTGGCGGCGATAACGCAGAGATAGCCAAGGATGAGGGCCCATCCGCAAATAAAGGCCCATGCTTTGCCGAAACCGACGTAGGCATAGGTGAACGCGCCGCCGGCCACGGGATAGGCCTTGACGAGGATGCTATAAGCAAGGGCGACGAAACACAGGAGGCCGCCGCCGACAATGAAAGCCAACACACTACCGATAGGCCCAGCCTCAGGGAGGAAGCGCGCCCCGGGAAGGACGAAGCAGCCCCAACCGATGATGGCGCCCACGGCAAGAGCCCAAACTTCAGCCGGGCTCATCGTTTTCTTCAGTTCTTCACGTCCGCTTTCAACATGTTCGTTGCTCATGACCAAAAGTCCCTCTTTGTCTTCGCGTTTCAAGAGTGGTTTCTTCGCGCTCTTTTTCGTTCACCGCCGCATCCCGGCTTTGAACGAAAAAGGACGCATCATCCAAAAACTCTATTGGAACGTCGGGATTGTTCCCGAAGGCACTAACTCTTTAGCAAGTGCCGAGCCAAAATACCTGAACAGGCATTGCAAAGAGGCTTTTATTCGTATTAATCGACTGTAATAATAAATAATATTTTTTCTGTTTTCAAAATAATCCACCACTAAGTTCTTTTCCTCACAACGAGACACGAATGTCCCGCAAAAAATATGTTTTCCTGTATTTTATGTATTTTTAGCATGTTAACTAGAACTACCCTCATGGGGCATTTTTGTCCCACGGGACATTTTTGTCCCATAGAGAGCCTCCTCTTTTGGAGTACGCCTTATTCGTATAGGTTGATTCATCAAACAGCCTCAATATGTTGAGGCCGTCTGAGAAAGAAACCGTCTCCCCTCGTCCCCACTCGGAACGGGAATAAGGCAAAACACACGTGAAAAACACAACTTCTTGGCAATCCGGAGCAAACACGGTATGAATCTCTAAAGGAACCGGAAGAAGTGATTTTTCTGTCAAACCAGACCGCTTCCATACATTTCGCCAATCCCCCCGCTTTTTTTGCGACCATCATTATAAGGATAGAGTCATGCGGCGCAGTACGCTGTCCGGACTATTCGGCTTTTTTGCACTTCTCCTCGCCCTGACGGCGGATCTCTCCGCCGCTTACCAGGAACCTCCGTTCAAACTCGAAACGGGCTGGCTTCCCGAGCATGAGACGTTCCTCATCTGGTACGCCAAACAAAAGGGCTGGGACAAGCAGGAAGGGCTCGACATCGTCCTCAACAGGTTCGACTCGGGCAAAGATCTGATCGGCAATGCGGACAAGTGGGTCATCGGAGCTTGCGGCGCGTTCCCCATCCTGACCAGCCACTATCCTGAACAATTCACCATCATCGGCGTCGGCAATGACGAATCTCTGGCCAATGCGGTCATGGTCCGGCCCGACAGCCCGCTTTTGGATACCAAAGGCGCCAACAAGGGATATCCGAACCTCTACGGCAAAGCCGACGACGTAAGGGGCAAAACCATCATTTGCCCCGCCTCGTCATCGGCCCAATATCTCCTTACCAAATGGCTTGCCGCCTACGGCCTGACGACTGAGGACGTGCGGATCCAAAATACGGATGCCGTACCGGGACTTCAGGCTTTCTTTGAGGGGGAAGGCGACGCCATCGTGCTGTGGGCCCCCTACAGTTACACCGGAGACGAACATGGGCTTAAAGTCGCGGCCACATCGCGCTCCGTCAACGCCCCGCAATCCGTACTGCTCATGGCGGACAAAGATTTTGCCGCTGCCCACCCCAGTCAGGTGGCTTCCTTCCTGCGGGTCTACCTCCGGGCCGTCCGCATGATGCGCGAGGAATCCGTGGCAACCCTTGCGGAAGACTACAAAACATTCTTCAAAGAATGGGCGGGCAAGACAATGTCCGATGCCGAAGTCATCAAGGATATCACCATTCACCAGGTCTTCCTGCTTGAGGATCAACTCCGGATGTTCAACGCCGAGCATTCCCGCAGCGACATGCAGGATTGGCTCGCCTCCATTATCCGCTTTCACGCGGGGGACGCCTATTCCCGAGACAAAACGGAGGAGCTGCTCGGCCTCGTCACAGGAGCCTTTCTTGAAAAAGTGGAGCGCCCTATCCCCGAGTACCGATAACCCCGCGCCACCCCAACGAGCCCTTCCCTTTCCGTTGTCCATTCGGGGCAACGCTATATGGAAAAGCCGCGCATCAGAGCCGCTTTCCATTCATGCCTCTGGTTTCGGGCCGCTGTTCCCGTGCAACACCAGAGAGGCCCTCCTTTCTCCCGAAGAGCAACCGCCCCACAGGAACCAAAACGTTTCCCCTATCCTTATAAAAAAACGGCCCGATCCATTTCTACTGGATCAGGCCGTTTTCTTCTTTTTTCTGTACGGCAACGAACGGCAGCCGAAGTCCTGCCCTCCTCTCCCCACTTTTCCCCTCAACACTCCGGCAGGTTCAACAGACGAAGGAACTCCTGCCGTACAGCCTCCCCGCCAGTCGAAAGCCTCAGGAAAGGAGGGGGCCGGGGGAGGAAACGCCTTCTTCAAAAGGGGCTTCCTCCCCCGGTTTCATTGCTCCACCTCACTTCCACACGCCACCTGCCCAGCCCCTACGCGGCGCAGGCAAACGATATACTCCTGATTTCCCTTGGGCCCCTTGACGGCGGCAGGCACGACGCCGAGGCACTCAAGGCCCAGACGCTCCTGGCAAAACAGCAGCACTTTATCCACCGCCTGCTGGCGTAAGGCGGGATCACGCACCACCCCCTTGTCCGTCTGATGCGGCCCAAGCTCAAACTGCGGCTTGACCAGCGCCGCCACCAAACCGCCTTCCTTGAGCCAGCGCACGCAGGGCGGCAGGATCAGCGTCAGGGAAATGAAAGAGACATCGGCGACGATGATGTCCACCGGCTCGGGAATCAACTCTTCGGGAGCCGTGCGTAAATTCGTCCCTTCCATGCTGATGACCCGCGGATCGCGGCGCATACGCTCATGGAGCTGCTCCTTGCCCACGTCCACCGCATACACCTTCGCCGCGCCGTGCTGCAACAGGCAGTCCGTAAACCCGCCCGTGGAAGCCCCGGCGTCCAGACAGACGAACCCGGTCACATCCAGCTTGAAATGCTCTATGGCGGTCAGCAATTTATACGCGCCACGGCTGACGTACTTCTCGATGCCGACCAGTGCGAAGGCCGTATCCAGCGGATATTTGTGACCGGGCTTATCCACTTTTTGCCGCACGCCGGAAACATCTTCCAGCGCCACTTTGCCCGCCATGATCAGGCGTTTCGCCATTTCGCGGCTTTCCGCCAAACCTTGCGCAAAAACCAACTCGTCCGCACGTTCCTTACCCTGCGCCATACTGCCCCCGCTTCCGAAAAAATCGCCGCGATACCGCGGCACCGCGCTAGAGTTAGCAAAATCCAGCCACGATGCAACCCACTGCACTCGCTCCGCACAAGATTCCCGCTTGAAAGACACGGCGTCCTTTGTCATGCTGCCGTCTCACCCGTTCCCTTTGCCTGTGTATGGCACAGCGGATACAACGGATTTCAGAGGATCGCTATGAACAAACAAAACCATCACGCCGCCATCTTCGATCTTGACGGAACCTTGCTGGACACGCTCGACGATCTTGCCAATGCCGCCAATGCCGCGCTGCATTCAGCAGGTTACCCGCAACATCCCGTCGCCGCCTACCGTCAGTTCGTCGGCAACGGCCTGCGTATGCTCGTCCGCCGGGCCCTGCCCGAAGGGGAAGCGGATCGCATCGGGCCTACGGGTTTCGAAGCACTTGTGGAACGCACGGGCGCCAACTATGCCAGAGACTGGGCCGTAAAGACGCGGCCCTACCCGCATGTCCCCGAACTCTTGCAGGAACTCCAAAGGCGCGGCATCCCCTTGGCCGTCGTGACGAACAAGCCGCACGAATGGACGCTCCACATGCTCAAGCACTACTTTCCCGAGAGTCCTTTCCTGTTCATTCAGGGGGCTATGCCGAACCTGCCCCATAAACCCGATCCCACCGGAGCCCTCAACGCGGCCCGGCATCTCGACAGTATCCCCAACGAAACAGTCTTTGTCGGAGACAGCAATGTGGACATGCTGACAGCCCACAATGCCGGAATGACTGCGGTCGGCGTGGACTGGGGATTTCGGGGAGCCCAAGAACTGAAAGAAAGCGGCGCGGACAAAATCCTATATGATCCGCTGGAACTTCTTCCTTTTTTCGAGAAGTACGCATCCTAGCCTGTCAGGAATGAATGCATTTCGTGGACCGGAAGCCAAAGGGAGAGCAGCCTCGGCTGTTGACTCCTCACCCTGATACAAGTATTCTATACAGCTCATGCCCGGATGGCGGAACTGGCAGACGCAAGGGACTTAAAATCCCTGGACCGCAAGGTTGTGCGGGTTCAATCCCCGCTCTGGGCACCAAACAAGAATCTCACAAAGCCCCGTAAAGCCTAAAAAGCCTTACGGGGCTTTAGGTTATCCAATATTCATGCTCTTAGATAGTCTCATTTGACCTATGGACATACCGCAATTTAGACGGTATTTTTCACGGTATCAGGCGGCGAGATAGTACCGTTGCCGGAAAAATACCGTAGGGAGGAATACCGTGCCGTTGTCAGATGTTTACCTGCGAAAGCTCAAAAAGGGGGACAAGGCGAAACACCATGACGAGGGCGGCCTGTACCTCTTCCTTTCGCCAGCAGGCGGGAAGCTCTGGCGCATGGATTACACTTTTGAGGGGAAGCGCAAGACGTTGAGCGTGGGAAAATATCCGGCTGTAGGCTTGAAGGAGGCACGAGCACGCCGCGACGCTGCAAAGACGATGATTGCAACCGGGATAGACCCTAGCGCGGAAAAGAAACGGGTAAAGGTTCAAGCCGCCATTGAAGAGCGAGAACAGGCTTTGACGTTTGAGGCCGTCGCACGCGACTGGTTCAGCAAAAAACGCACGGCATGGACGGAAGGCCACCAGAAGAAAATCCTTTCCCGGCTTGAGAACCAGCTTTTCCCCTATATCGGGAACAAACAAATTTCCACCTTAGACGCTGGTGACTATCTCGCGGTCGTGCAAAAGGCGGAAAAACGCGGGGCCATTGATACGGCGCACCGTCTTGCACAACTTTGTGGACAGGTGACGCGCTTTGCTCGCGTTGCTGGGATAGTTAAGCATGATGCAGCGGTGGGGCTGGTTGAAGCTTTGGCCCACGTTCAGACGACACATTACGCCGCCATAACCTCCCCCACCGAAATGGGATACCTGCTGCGGGCCATTGATGCCTATCAGGGGGAACCTGCTATATGCCACGCCCTAAGGATTCTCCCTTACGTTTTCGTCCGCTCTGGGGAATTGCGGGGCATGACGTGGGAAGAGGTAAACCTTGAGATCGGGGAATGGGTTATCCCTGCCGGACGCATGAAGATGCGGCGCCCGCACGTCGTTCCGCTGGCCCGGCAAGTGGTGAGGCTGCTCCAATCCATGCGGGACTACTCCGGGACGTGTTCTCTTGTTTTCCCCGGAGCCTGTTCGACAACCCGCTGCATATCAGATGTTGGTTTGCTCAATGCCCTACGGCGCATGGGCTACAGCAAGGGACAAATGACCGTGCACGGGTTCCGCACCACGGCGTCAACGCTGCTCAATGAACAAGGCTACAATCGGGACTGGATCGAGGCGCAACTTGCCCATGCTGAAAAGAACGCTATCCGAGACGCCTACAACCGGGCCGAGTATATCCCGGAACGGCGAAAGATGATGCAAGAATGGGCCGACTACCTTGACAGGCTGAGAGCGGGGGAATAACCGCCACAGCAAGCATAATATTTCCCCGGCTAGGTGCGGCGTCATGAACCGCGCCGAAAAGGCGGAACCCTTACCGTTCTGCCGGGGTACTCATAAGGGGCATCCCACAAGGGGGGATCGTTTTGGATGCAAGAGAATGGCTAGACTATATAGCTGATGGAAAACTTTCGAGTGTATGGGCACTTTCTGAAAAATTGGCGTGGGAAAAGGCACAATCTGAGGTGGTATCATGCCGTGAGGAGTTTTCACAACTTTTGGACAGGCTTTCAGGAACGTCAAACCGTTTGGGGAGAGGATTGCGTTGTGTGTGCTGTGCAATCGCTCAGGGGTGCCGCCTTGGGGCAATAGAGGTTGTTTCGGAGAATGCCCCTATCTTGTTGGCATGGGAGAAGGCGACAAAGGAAATGGAGCGGTTTAGGTCGTTCCAAGACCGTTCACTCTGGTATGAGTCTTATGGATTCGTTGAATCTTCCCCTCAGACGGAACACTTGCGAACAGAAAGCAGAGCGCTTGAACTATACTCCTCCCTAGAAGCTATACCGCTTACGGATGAACTAAAGGAAGTTTTCGTACCTGTATATGAAGCTGTCACCTTCATAGCCGAACAGGAGCAATATAGGCCGCTGCTGCCTACTCCCTTGCTCGAAGCTCTTCAATATGACGAATCCCCCGCCGATGAAGCGGAACAACAAGCGAGCAACACCAAAGAACAATCTGCATCTTGCCGGGACGGGCACGGCCTCTATTCTATCGTTCTCCAAATGCGTGAAGAGGGGAAGAAGGATGAGGAGATCGCCAAACACCTCAAATCGTCCGGGCTCAGTATTCCGCAAATAGGTGCATTGCTCCATACCAACCCATACGTATCAAATTCGGCAAGAGTGAAATATGTCCAACGGTTACTAGGCGTGTCCTAGGTATGTCCTGCCATGTCAGGAAAAATGTCCTGCCATGTCCTCCTTGTGTCCTGCCCCACCCGCCAGTTTAAGCTCCGCGTAAATCTCGAATGGTTTACAAGGAGCTTTTTTCATGCCGAACAATACTACGACGAATTGCAACGGTGGGGCAATGCGTGCCGCCGATGCAGCCAAGTATCTGGGTATCGCTCTTTCGACGTTTTGGCGGTGGGTATCACAAGGCCGTCTCCCCAAGGGTAAGCGTTTGTCCCCACGCTGTACGGTGTGGATGCGGGCGGATATTGAGCGTTTCCTTACCGAAGGTGGGGAGGCGTAGCCATGCAGAGACGAAAAAACCCGGCTGGCGGGCCGGGTCTCAAGAAAAATACGCATTGTGCTTGTAGAGAAGACAATACACCTATTCGCCTTGCCGGGCAAGGCTTTTGTGCCCCATGCGTCTACTTTCGCGTCGTCAAGCTGGAATCCGGTCGGGTACGCAAGCTGTGCTCCTTCACTGGTGAGCGGTTGACCCTTGCCGGAAATCCCCTCTGTGAGTTTCGGCAGGTGGAAGGGGGTGCGGCATGATGCAGTGCATTTCCTCCCCACAGCCCGCTCAGGGCTACCTTTGCGCCCGGTGTGAGCATTCATCCGCCCGCGCATGGTATCGGCTCTCTGAGGTCATTCAGTGCGATTTCCGGCGTACTCTGATGCCGTGCGACGCTGCGCCTGTCTATTGCGTTGCCTTCAAGTGCGCCGATATGACCGCCGCTCCGATGGTGCGGGAAGGAGGCCGCGATGCGTAGCCTCTTGACCCTGCCGGGGGTTTTCGGCGATAGTGGCGTTCCCCAAACTGTGATAGGCGTAACTGACGCCTTCCCCGTGCCCCACACGGCGGAAAAGAGCAGTCATATTTGTTTCTGTCAGCAAGCCGCTAGAGGTGTATCCTCTGGCTGGTTTCGATATTGGCGGGACAACGTCCTGATGTTCGTGAGACTCAGGCGGCTTATCACAGGCCGGGGAGCGTTGTTTCCGCCTTTTTTTGTGCTCAAATCCCAAAACTGTGAGGTTCCTATGCTCCATTTCTTCCTTTCCAACTGTGGGGGGTGCTCATGAGTAGCGACACCCTCCAGCACTTCGCGGATCGGCTGCGGGAAGCCAGGCTTGTGGTTACCCATGTAGAAGCCGATGGGTTATTGCACCGCTGCGGGACTACTGACAAGCCGAACAGCCATAACGGGGCATACAAGGCGTTCCTCGATGCTCCGGCTTCTATCTGGTGGAGGAACTGGCGCACAGGTGATGAAGGTACATGGTGCGGGAAGTCCGGCAAGGATATGACCGCCGCCGAACGCGAAGCCCTGAAAGCCCGCATTGCCGAAGCCAAGGAAGCCGCCCGCAAGGAACAGGCGGAACGGCACGCCAAGGCCGCCGAACTTGCCGGGAAGCTCTGGGAGGCCGCACACGCCGCAACGGATGCCCACCCCTACCTTGCACGCAAAGAGGTTCCCGCCTTCGGGTTGAGACAGGCGCAGGACGGGCGGCTGATGGTTCCCGTGCTGGATGCGGCGGGTACCCCTCAGTCCCTCCAGTTCATTGCCGGGGACGGCTCCAAGCGGTTCCTGTCCGGGGGCAAGACGGCGGGCGGGCATTTCCCCATTTCGGCAAAGGACGGTGGGAAGAATGGGCCGTTGCTGATTGCCGAAGGCTACGCCACGGGCGCGTCACTCCATCTCTCTACGGGCTATGCCGTGCTGGTGGCCTTCAATGCCGGAAACCTGCTCACTGTGGCGCGCATGGCGCGGAAGCAATACCCCGACCGGGAAATCATCCTGTGCGCCGACAATGACGTGGAGACGCGCAAACCTGACGGCACGCCGTGGAATCCGGGGGAAGAGGCCGCAGCCAAGGCCGCCGCATCCATCGGCGGGAAGCTGGC